>RHMF01002811.1_pt1 | contig 15454 bp, 33 predicted proteins | sample 5365151 | NCBI WGS metagenome assembly RHMF01 (sample SAMN10266501, study PRJNA497801) | feces metagenome | isolation source: feces | host: Bos taurus | place: China: Prairie of Fairy Mountain | collected 2017-08-14 | reverse complement strand
ATCAATACCAACAGTACCCTTAGCTAACAAGATCATATTCTCACGAGCATATAAGAAGTTTTCAATCAAGTTCTTCTTCATAGGATCGAGTTTATAGATCTTTTCAGTTAAGCAACCCTGATTTTCACCCTTACCAATCTTAATGAATGTTTCTTCCATCAAAGCGTACTTAGAAGAATAGCTATCATCAACACGAACAGTAGTCATGTAATTACGCATTTTTTCGATATTGCTCTGATATTTTACGAAACCTGTTTCATGTAATTCAGGTTTAGCGTTACCAATGAAACGAGTAGTATCACCGATCTGACATCCATCCAAATCAAGAACAGAAGAGTAGTCATCGTCAAGTAAACGTACCATTACTGACCACTGATTATCTGCCTTACGTACAGGACGAGCTACTACGAAACATTGCTGACCAGTTTTTTCAATCTTAAAGATTTCGTGTAACTGATAGAAATTTTCAGGGAAAATCATTTCAATTTCAGTGCCATCTGCACCATTTTCTACTGGAACAGCTGCAAAAGGAATTCTCTTGATATAGTTAGTTTCTACTTCCCATTCGAAATAAGTAGAATCAATATTCTGGAATCCATTAGCTTTCTTAGTATCACCGTAGAAGATATTTCTCAATGATTCTGTTAAGAAAGTTGCAGTCAATTCAGGATATAATCTTGACACTACACCTAAACGGTGAGGTCTTTCACCGAGGAACTTACTGAAGTCCTCATAAGTTCTTGTGTCCGACATAGAGGGGACGGTTTGTTACAAAACTTGCTACTAGCATAAATTATAAATTTTTTAATCATTAATAAATATTACCATTCGTCGTCATCAACGAAAACATCGTCTGATTTCTTTGGCTGAGGTTTAGGAGTAAATACAACTGTTGACTTATTTTTGCCAAGATCAGTTTTAGCTGCTTCATAACCTCTTTTGTAATTTTCCTACATCTATTTAGTGAGTTCTTCTATAATCTGTTCTTCGTTAAGTAGCCAGAACGCAGCTTTTGTAAATAAATTAGGATCTTGTAATGCACGACCAAATGCACTGGTACCTTGTTCATCAAGATCCAGCATAAAAGCAGCGAGCTCTTCAGCATCTTCATTAGAAAGCTCTAACTCTTGGCCAGCAAACGAATTAAGACCTCGGATCTCATTTGTAATAGAAGTAGCGAATTGTCTATAAGCAGCTTCTTGCTATGCAGCCTGCTCATTAGCTAGCTGTGCTTCCTCATCTTGTTGTAATCTAATATACTCTTTGCGAAGTCCTTCGACAGTCTTTTTAAATAATACTTCATTTTGTTTAGCATTACTAATAGCCTGTTCAAGTTCTTCATCAGTAATATTATCAGAACCAATTTTTTCTAATAAATCTAAAGCGTATACATCCTCATCGGATAACTAATCAATTTTATAAGATTTTTCAGGAACTTCATGAGATTGTTGCATATTAGCAAGAAACTCATTGACTGACATTCCGCTGTTTCTTATAGTATTAAGAAGTTCGATTTCATCATCATCTAAATCGTTATCTTCTTGTTCTTGTCCTAAAAGAATGTTCAATTGTTCAGATCTTGTCAAAGTATCCCAAGATCTTTCAATAACAGCTCCTGATTCATCTTCAAACTTGATTTTAGTGGGATCGGAAATACCTTTGAGGCGTAATACTTCATTAGTTAAATCATCATCTAAATTATTACTAATGTCATCATTATTAGATCCATGTGAATCTGAATCATCAGTAGTAATTGGTTGTTCAAATTCGTCGTCATTGAACTCATCGTCGTCAAAAATCACTTCATCAAAATTTTCCATATTCATAATCATTTTTAGTTATTCACACAATATATATTTAAAAAATGTTAAAAGTTCAAAAAAAATTTAGTTTAAAATTAGTTTGATAAGTTTTTTACTTTAATTATATAGATAATCTAATACAAACTAAGATCTGTTAATTCTGTAGGAGGTATAGGTTCTGCAGAAGTCGTAGATTCTGTAGGAGGTGTAGAATCAACAGGAGGTTCTTCAACTGTCTAAGGAGATGATTCAGCTCCAGACTCAGTTCCGGATTCAGGATTAGATTCAGTTTCAGGTTTTTTAATAAACATACTTGTTAAATTAGGAGTATCGTCTTTTCCATCACAGACTTTCCATAAATCAGGAACTGTTTTGTTTGTAATATCAAACATTATTATAGTTCCTATAGGAAGAAATGAATCGATCAGTTTTTCTACACGATTACTTCGTTCAACAACATTATCTACTTCCAGATAAGATTGTCCGTTTTGTACATATAACTTATATCCGTTGTTACTTGAATAGTTCTTAGAGTATAATTCTTGATCTATTTGAACAGATTTATTAAAAATAACATTATCGTTTTCTAAAATAACGTACTATTCATCTTCTATTTTTAATGAATTATTCTCAATATATAACTTTTTTAATGCTCCTTCTATATTTTCGCTACTATTGTACTAATTTATAAACTAATTATATTCTACGATTGAATCTTGACTAATTACATATAATTTATTTTCAGACTATACGTAAACTACTCCTGTAGATATTTTTGCATTTTTAACATCTTCTAAAGAATTATAATAAAATCCTATATTTCGTAATGCTTGTTGTTTTTGATCTGATGTTATTTTATCCTATTTAGATAAAAATGAAACGTATAAAGAATCGTTACTATTACTTAATAAAGTTTTGTTTCCGCTAATATTTATCCATATTTCTTCTCCGACTAAATAAATTCCATCTTCTTTTATATTATCCGATGAAGTTTCTGTCTATAAAATATTCTAACTTTCACAATTAATTTTTCCGTTTTTTATCAGATCAATAAACTTATTTCCCCACTAAATTTTAACTGAAGAACCTCTTAATACTAATTGAGAATCTTTATCACCAATAGTAGTACTAGGTTTTCCTGCAATAGTTGTATTTGACATATTATTTTATATGTAATATTTGTTTCCTATTTTTAGATGAATGACTTACATGAACCCAATCATAATTATATTCGTCAATCAACTAATCGAAAGGTAAATCTAGTTTCTAAATTAAATCAAATAATTTTTTATTTTCCTCTTTAGTATCTTTTTTACTTCTAATATCGGCAGCCTATCCAAATCTATGGTGACTAGTTTTGCTACCCTTAACTAAATTATTCAATTTTTCACATCTATATCCACTAGTAACAATAATTGGCTGTCCGTATGCCTCTCGTAGTGGGTCTAAGATATTGTCTACTAACGCAATTAAATTATTTTTTTCCTGTTCGTTTGGGACATTACTAATATTATTACGAGTAGCAGTATCACTTTTTGTTAATTCATCAATTGTAAAAAATTTCATATATTATAAATTTAAATTCACATGATATATATTTATTATATACGTATTAACAAAAATAAAATAGGAGAATCTCTTTTATCAAGAAAATTCTCCTATTAAATTATTATTATTTTGTATCGTAGCTTTGTAACATTGCAAAATAAAAAGCCTGAGCTAAATATCCGCTTAAATCTGATGCTTCTTCTGAATATGGATCTATATTTAATTCATCACAAATATGCATCTCTATGTGATTCTTCTCGTGATTATAAGTATTTACAAATTCATCCATAGAAGTAGACATATTTATAACCATAATACTTTTATGATTTTTAGAATTAGAGTAAGCAAATCCAGAATCATACTAATTATATAATATATGCTATGCTTTCTCTAATATATGATCACTACATCCTATTTGATTTAATTTACAAATAATATCTGCTACATAATTATTGTCTGTAGTAATAAAACATTCTACACACCAATCAAACTTATCTAAATGTACTTTAAAATGAATCATATAAAATCCTCCCAATCTATCATCATTCCATTAGCTACCATCGTAGCATACCATCTTCTCATTGTAGTACCATCTGCTGCATCTTCATCTTCTATTGTATCTTTGATATAAAGAGCAAAATGCTATTCATCTGGAATACTACTGCCATAGTAATCTGCTTTGCACATATTTGCCACAAATATATAATCGCATCCAACATTTTTAGTTAGCTTGATATTATTTTGCTATAATACTCTATCAACATATTCCTTACTAAGAGGTTCTAATTTTTTGCCATTTTTGAGCATAAGAGATATTGCATAATTACACAAAGCTTTGTTAAAATGCCACCCGTAATTTTGTAGATATTTTCGCATATACTTTGGCATATCGTCATATGTATCCAAAGCCGGTTTCATTAATAGTATCTTGGATATTCTTTACGTTCGTCGTCCCAATCGTGTTTTCTGAATCCATAGGGTTTCTTACCTTTGCCGTATCTTTCAGCATAGTGTTCATTTTCACCCATTTCGTCAATACACTCAAGTAACTGTTTACCGTATTTTACTACTTTTTCTGCAAACTCAGCAAGATGTTCAATCTTTCCTTCCTGAACTTCAATTATTGTTGCCATAATTATTAATTTTTAAATTGGTTTAAAAACTCAGAAAACATTTCTTTTAAAGAATTAATTTCTTCTCTTAAAGCTTTGTTCTCTTCTTCTCTTCTTCTTGTCTCTATTTTTCAACTATTTCTGGATTTAATATTTTTAGAATTTCATCACATCCTTTAATAATACTCTGATGCTATTCAATACTATTTAATATATCCAGACTTCTCTATTTCATAGACATTACTTCACTATTCATTGCATCTTTACTGGTAGCAACTACAACATTGTTACCAAAATCAGCAATTTCACTATTAGCAGGAAGTTTCTAAAAATTAGTCGCTCGTCCTTCTACATCTGCAGTAATATCTAATACTAGATCGTTATACATACTATTATTTCCATATTTTGGAACAGGTACTGATACATTAACGATTTTACCTATCTCTAAAGATGGTATAGCATCTTTATGAAGTATGTATATCTAATGGTTGTTCCTCAAATTCTAAAATGCCATATCATATTCCAGTTAATAATTGTAATGAATCTGTCTAACTCTCATACCATGCTAAATATACTCCAGTTCCTGTAATATCAGCTACTGTAACAGGATCTCCATTAAAAGTAGTTACAGTTTTAGCATTACCTCCGCCTGTAGTAAATACTATAGGAAGAGTATCTGTTGTACCAGTTGGTATTTGCTGTGCTAAATTAATTACTAATAAACCTCTGAAAGGTCTTCCGACATTTCTGTGATTATTAAAATCAAATCTAACATCAGCAGTACCAACGGTTACAGATAAAGATCTAAGAGTTGGTATGCCTGTTTGATTTACGTTAATATAAGCAGGCAGTATCATAATTACCTCCTTTCATTAACCCCACAGAGAGTTGTTATAGCATCCACAATTATTCCATGCTGTACCAAAGTTAACAGCTCCATTATATAATAAATTAGTTGGAATTGCTGTTGCACAACTATAAGGTAATGTTACAGTTTCTGGCAAACGACATTTAACACCAGCTAATTCAGTTTGCAAAGCATTAACTGCATTTGCAATAGGAGCAGTATAAGAATTTAACATTTGGCTGAAAGCAGCACTTTGCTGGGCATTATTAATGATGACAGCTTGCTCGCTATTCTTTTCACGCAACGAATCAATCTTATCTAAAAGGGATTGGTTCTACATTGCATCAAGTTTAGCAATAATCGCATTAGTATTAGCAGTACCAGCATCGCGAATTGTATTCTGTAATGCGCAAGTTTGAGCTTGAGTTTCATAATTTGTATTAGCGAATCCTTTTTCAACTTGTAAACCAACATAATTAACACTATCTTTTACGCTACGAGTAGCTTCGCCTAAAGCGATTCTATTCTCATAGTTTTGTGCTAAAATTGATTTCTGAGTTTCGCAGCAACAATCTTTAAGTGCTTGAATTACACCACAATCACCCTGATTAACAGCATTAATAATTCTTTCAGAAGAGAATCCTAACTGACTTCCAACAGAAGCAATATCAGAACGTACACCCTGAATAGCAGCAGTGATAGCATTAATATCACAACCTAATCTTGTAGCAACATCCTGTAAAGCAGAACCATTACCTTGGATAGCTGCCATAATTAAATCTGTAGTATGGTTGTCATTCATCTAATCAGATAATGTTTGAATCTAACGTTGTGTAGATGCTTCTAATGCTTTATAGCATCCGTCACCGTTATTACCCCAATCACCGTTTCCGTTCATCCAACGCATCATGTACATCCATACAAGATACATAACATCATGTTACGAATATACCGTTTCCGTATACTCTCTCCATGTCACCATGGAGTTCAGACTATATCATATCTTTCTTAAGAAAGATCCTTGCGCTTCGAACTCACTTGAGTCCTACTCTACTCGTTTATTCGGCTAAAAGCCTATACTTTCGATAGTCGTTGCACCTTCCTTATTTCTAAGGCTTGGCTCAGGATTGTCTCTTTTGAGAGTTTCCCTGAATTCACAAGGTTTTAAACCCACTTATGCTTTTTCTTCTCTGATCCATTTATAACCTTTATAAGTTTTACCGTATCCACAAACAATTTTATTAATACCGGATAAGCTAAACCCTGTTTTTCTAGCAGCATCTCCAGCTCCAGCATATACACCGATAATTTCATTAGTTTTAGGATCTATTTGTTTTATATATCCTTTAAATACTGGAGATTTTTCTCCGGACATACCATACATCGGATTATTTTCTCCCTTACAGTCTTTACCTAAAACATCAATACGATGTCTTTGATTTTCTGTGTTAGTACACCATTCTAAGTTTACCGCTTGATTATTTTCCTTATTACCATCAATATGATTAACTTGCTCTTTATTTTCAGGATTTTCACAAAAATAAGCAGCAACTATACGATGTAACCAAAACCATCGAGTACCAAATATTAAAGTTATGCGTACTTTAACATATCCTGTACTGTCTAACACAGGATCAAATAATTCTCCATCACATTTAATGCGTCCTAAATTACTAATTTCATAACGATTGTTTGTTCCTTCAATTATTTTCCATGCTTCCATAATTATATATTTTAAGTGTTAATAAAAAGATTAATTATACAATTATAGTAATAATCCGGAATAATTCAAAGTTTAAAAATGGAAATTATAAAAACTTTAATTTAATGGGTTATTCCACATTCCATTACCTCCAAAACCTCCATTACCTCCATTGAGTAATGCAAGAGTAGCAAGGTCATTATTTCCAAAACCATTTTGGTCAGGCATAATGATAATGTAAGTAGTTTTTGTTTCGTTCATAATTTTGAATTTTAAGATTAATAAATAAAGTTATGTTCTAGAACTACTCAATTATACTCTCACCAAACTTAGTTTTTTGACGTTACTAAAATAAAACAAAAAACCTTAATCGATCATCGTTATAATTAAATAACAACAATCAATTAAGGTTCTATCGTTAACATATATTACTGACCATTAAGATATAAATCTAAATCACTTTTATACCATCTCAATTCTTTGAATCCCGGAACTTGTTTTCCTTTAGGTATAAATCCATCATGCACATAATTATCAAAGGTAGCTCTACTTATTCCTAAATAATCTGCTGCCTAAGTTTTACTCATTTCGTTATCTTGTCCAATATTAATATTACTTAATATTTTTAGAATTTGACATTGTTGTTCATAATTCAAGTGGGTGTTATTTGCATCTATATCATCGATAAATTTTTGCAAAATGTGTCTAATAATTTGTATCATCCTTCTTCCCAAATTAATGACTGTTTAGTTTGATATAACTCGTATTGTAGCACATCAATCTAGTTTTCCAACATAGCTATTTTAAGTTCCGCAGATATTCCTGATGAATCATCTACATCTCCCAATACGCAACCTATTAATGCATCTTTTTTAATAAGTTTAAAGTGTAATAAACTATTAATATCATCGTATCCTTGCCACAATGTAATATTATTTCCAACGATACCACTATTTATATTAAAATACTTATTATTCAAAGATATTTTATAATAATCATAACCATCATCGCCTCGATGTACAACTAATTTAAAAAACGTAGCTTCTGTATCAGAAAGTTTAAAACCATCGTTCGTTTCAATTACATATTTTTTGTTATTTACATTTCGAATTTTAAAATTATCAGTAGTTCCCTCAAACTGCCATCTACATTTTAAATCAGATATATCTGTAAAATAATTAGATGTTAGTCTTTCTTCAGAATCATAAGTTATGATAACTGAACCTTTATTATCTTTCTTCTTTGGAAATTCTAGAATATATTGTACATCGTGTAATTGTTCAGTAAATTCTATAGAGTCAAATTTCATTATATTAAAGACTGTAGGCTCACTATAACCAATTAGCAAGTGATTGTTAGCAACTTCTTGATTGACATTTAAGTATACATGTTCTGAACCAGCAAATCCTACATTTTTTAATTCATACCCAGAATCGGTAACAATTAATTCAAAATTAATTTTATCACAATTTTCAGAGTTATAAATAGTATTAGTGGTACATACAAAAGTAGGTTTACGACTTATCTGATCAGGACGTGATCTTAAATAATCTCCGTTTTTATTCACAAGATTTATTATTGAATCATTATTTTCAAATTTCCAAAGTTGTTTATTATCACAAGGGTCGATTGGCTAAGTACGACAATCATTATTGTCTATAGCAGTTAATGCCCATTTATTACCAAATACTATATGATAATATTTATCGTAAGATAATGGTGAGGGTTGTGATGGTCTGGTATTAGGTAATATTGCTGCAGAATAATTAATCTTATTAAAATAACATAGTTTATTTATTGCTATTTTATCTTGTCCAAAGATGTAAGGATATTTTAAACTAATATAATCATTCGTTGTGTTGTCATAAATCCTATAAAAATATGATCCCATTACATCATGGTTATCGTAAAGATACTAAAGATCTGTTATTTCATTAACGTTAATATTTTGGATTGCAGATTTTATACCATCGGTTAATCTTTCCCATTTATTTTCGTTAAATATGTTAATAGACCCATCGCTCTTTAACCATATATGATACTTAGTTGGAGGGGGTTGTGTTCCCCTCCAAACTGAAATGTTTTTATTCATTATTTTTAAACATTAACAATTGTTTTATAACTATCATCAAATTCTGCGTAAATCAATCCACCGGGTGTTGGGCTAGCAGTATTCCACATAGGAATTCCCCACGAATACCAATTGTCACCATATTGTAATTTTATTCCATCAGTTATATTTAACTTGTTTAAATTTAAGGATCGAAGAATAGAAAATAAACTCATTGGCATAAGTTTATTATAGTCTTCTTTTGACATACTTTGATGTTTATATAAATTCCCACTTTCATTAAGCCATACACTTAAAATCTATGTCCCGTTATCAATCTTAAACCAGTTAGCACTAGCTGTTGGTGATTCCTTTTTCCAGTATGGTAAACATGGCAAAGACGGTTTCAAAATTAAAGGAGTGTCCTTTTCAAATAGATATAATTTCTGTTCAGAATCAGAAACCTACAGTAATGGTATAATGATATGGTTATAACAACTATGATAACTTTTCATTTGGTCAGAATAGTACTCTGGGTAACTATAATAGTTATTCCCTTTTTGTATAGGAATTATAATACTTGCCTCAGTAAGATTAGGAATCGTATTATTATCAACTGCATTAGTTTTACTCCACCACCATTCATCTTCCTTTGTTGGAAGTTGTCCCATAAGATTTTGCTTAGATGATCCTGGATTATTATATAGTGATGTTGCAAAACAGTTTGAAATATCACATTTACTACCAATATCAAAAAATTTAGGAGGAATGAGTGGATAATTATTTGGAATTGCCTAATGCATATCAAAATTCTCAGGCCATGCCATACTTAATAATGTCTCTAACTTGTCTAAATCACTATAATCATAAGAACAATTAGCAAAACAAGAATTCATCTTTTTAACCCATTTTAAATGGAGAGGATTGCGAATCTTTTTTAAATAGGTTCCAAAGAACGTATATTCCATGTTTAGAACGGGTGTGTTAATAAACGTCTCATCAGTTGCTTTGGCACACCACATTTTTTCGACATCGAACGGGATAGATTCACCCTCTGAATTATATAAACAACACTCATAAAAGGAATGATCGAGATCGATAAATCCAACAATTTTATCATCTAATTTTCGTTGATCAAACCAAGTAAAGTTACTGTCTTTTTTTATCAAATCCTCAAATTTTTCTACGCCATTTATTTCACAACGATAAAATAATTTCGGAATCTAATTATACAAATCACAATTATTTGAAGTCTTACCTTCTAAAAACTAATCCTGTAGATCTGTTAAATATTTCATAATACTTTTAAATTGGTCTGAAGTGCATTTTCTGTAGAATGTGAATCGTCCGGATAATTCAGGAGTCATTCTATTTGTAGCCTGTGATTTATCTACTGTAGTACTTATAGAAGATTTATGTTCAAGACGTATAGTAACTTTATTAGATATTTCATTAGAATCTGTTTTTTTCCAAAATAAATCAAAAATATTAATTTTAAACTCTTCTGGTGTATATCCCATAAAATCTTCAATAAACACTTCACAAGTATTATTAACACCATTAAACAGTTTTTCAAAATTAATAATTTTATCGTATTCAGATGTAATATCCAAACCAAATGCCTTTATTTTTGTAACTGTATTAGGTATTCCGGAATCATAATTAATTATATATTCCGCGTCAGGCTCAAACGATATACTATTAATAATTTGTAAATTTCCAGAATTTAAAATTTCATTTAGCTTAAGTTCAGGTATTATCAATTCTCCATCTTCATCAGTTTTCATGTTGTTCGGAACACTTAATTTTATAGGAATTCTTGGATCATTTTTACCTGAATTAGGATTTTCTATAAAATCTCCTATAGTTATTTGCTAAACATTTGTATTTTTTAAGAAATTTAAATCTGCTGAAATATACCCTTGCTTAGCTTGTGGTGAAATATCTGGGAGAATATTGTCTCTTTTATAAATATTAACTAAATCTGAATCTAAATAATTCATATGAGTATACGCGAATATTGAGTCAAAAACACTGTTTTTAAAACGATTTAATGCATTTTTTAAATTAGCTAAATTATTTCCTAAATCTAAATTTCCACATTCTCTAAACATGTTTTTAAACTACATTGTCTAATTGTTATTGTTTATACTTATATTATTAAATATAGATATTATATCATTCATTGTAACATCTGTACCTAGATACATGTTACTTAAATTATCAGTTTCTATAATAAAAGGATTGTCTTGTGTTGGTACACAATGATCTGGTTTTAAATTATAACATCTTGAAAATACCTCAGAACCTTTTATATGTATAGGTACACTCTAAATCAATGGAACCCCGGTAGAACTATTTCCTTTGTAGTAATTTATTTCAGTTAATTCTCGATTTTGATAGAAACATGATGATTCTAAATATACTTTTTCTAAACTAGGTGCATATATATCATACTTTTTACAATAAAGATTGTTAAGAAATTTTAATGTTAGATATTTAACATCCGCAGTAAATTTAAATGTCATAACCTACTCGTTACTTTCCTACATTGCGTATGTCTGAAACCTATCTAAATCTAAGTGTACAGTTTCAGAACTTATACCATTAATCGTAAGTTTTGTACAATATAAACTGCTAGTATATAATTTAGAAACATAACCTTCAACATATATCTCTTTTAAATTATTAGTTCCAAGTGATATTTCAGACGCGGTCGTTGTATTATCCGCATAAAGATTTGCTGTAAACGTAGAAGCTGATGTGTCATTAATAGTTAAGTTTGGAAATTTGCCAGATATATCATAGGCAATAAACCTATTTCCGGTTATTGTTATTGACTTAACCACAACATTTTTTAATGACAACTTTGGAGCAGTATTATTCTGTATAATCAGGTTATTAATAATCAAGTTTTTTGATGAAGTATTATTAATAGATATCTCATTCGCAATGTCAGAATATTTAATTGTAATAGAATCTATTATTCTATCTTGCTCGAAATTCTATGCAATTATTTTTATAGAGCTCCATTTACATCTATTAACAGTGGTTTCTTTACCGATAGTAATATTTTTTGCAGACGCTATTTTGTCTAATTCTAATTTTATTATAGAAGATGCAGACCCTGTTAATATTTTTATATCAGATATTATATTATTTTCAATACTATTTTCCTAACCAGCGTAAGTTAAAAATTGTCCGCAATCGCTTAAACTTTTTAATTTTTGAGATCCGTAAAAACCACAATCTGTATTAGATTCTATATTAGTTGAAATATTCTTTATTTTTCCAGTAGTATCAGCCATATATACCGTTGTATCATTAGTAGTTGTCTATAATATTACAGGGGTTTTTGGTTGAACTGTCGCATCTACATTTATCTATCCAAAACATCCTTTTTTAAAGAACGGAAACATTGTATGTGCGATAGGAACATTGTTTATAAATCCAGAATACTTATATTGTTCTGACTAATTCCTAGACTATTTACAAATATACTATTCTGTTAAATTTCCAATCCTTCGATTATTTTTAATCCCAAATAATACATCCAAAATACTTAGTCGTTCATTCATCCAATTTTTTCTACTATATCTACGCGTTCCGTTGAATCGAGACTATTCTGTATCATTTGCATCAGTATTGTTAGACGCACTAAAATATTTATATAAATAATTCAAGTTCCAAATTAACGGATTTATATCTGAAAAATAATTATCGACATACTTTTTAAAGAATTCATCAACATTTTCAAGAATTCCACCACGATCTCTTAAATTCTACCAATAATTAAAAGGTGTTATTAATATACCACCATCAGTAAATACATAAGGACTATTCGCCGCATTCTCTTTTGTAGATAATATATTTAAATATTTTGCTATTAAAAATAAAAACGAGCTTGGAACATCATACTAAGATCCATCACTTGTTTCATCCTAGGATCCATCTGAATCTGATTTAGATTTGAAGTAATCTTGTATAATTTTTCCATCATTGTTAATATAGTCTGAAAATGCTCTAAAATCTACAGGATTACCAGCATTATCTACACCGAATGCTGTATCCATATCATAAAAACCTACTAGCCACTTATTTGCCTTAGTTCCGTCAAAGTCCTAACAACGAATAGTTAAGTTTTTTTGAACAGAGTCTACCATTGCAAATAGCATACATACCATGTAATATCTTAATAGTGTATCATAATCAAAGTAATCATCAGTATTATCAAACGTAGTTAAAGAATCAGTTGTTAATTGTTCTACATAATATGCATCGTATGTTGTATTACCATTTTCTGCACAAATTGGATGAAATTGATAAAATGGGTTATTAATTACTGTATAATTGTTGTCTCCAAGAGTAGAATAAGGAAGAATTTTTCTAACATCGTCTTTACCAAGAACTAACGCATTTTCTGGAACTCGTATTATTTCATTTTTTGAATAATAATACATTTCATTAGTTACCTCTTGTTTACCACTATAATTAAAATTTAACTATAATACATTGAATGGTGTAGATGGACCGGTTTTATAATATCCGATTAACTGATCATTATCTGTAAATGTATATGTAGTAAAACCATTTAGTTTTTTAACAAAGTGTTCATTAATTAATTTTCCTAAAGACTTAAAAGGTTTTTGAAAACTATTCAAATATGTATTTGCTTCATTATTACCAGTTCTGTTGAAAAAATCACCTAGCATGTCTTGTAATAATTTTTCATCATATTGAGAATAATCGTATAATACATGAGAATTACCCTAAACCTCGGCCACTCTATATTCATGTGGAAAACTTATTGCACCTTCATTAGTTAAATATGATTTTATACCTAAATTATTTTCTGAAGAAATAGAAGTACATTTACTCAAATCGAGTTTTTTATATCCCAAATTACAATGAGACATTCTTCCCAAATTAAAATTATAAATTCCTAAAAATATTGTATGATTACTTGAAGACGCGTCGGTATTTTGGATATTATCTTCCATAAATAACAATACAGGAAATCCTTCAAGACATACTTTACTACCCCCTTCAAATTTTGAATTGGACATATACTCATTTACAAACTTTCCTACAATTACATTATTACTATGAGACGAGTCTACCATATCTGCTTTAAGATAAAAAGCGGTTTCAGGTTGAAATAAATTTTCATTTGGAGTCCAATAAATATCATGAGGTTTATCATCTTCATCTACATATGTAACTGAAGATATTTCAAAATTTTTAGCTCCATATTTTAAAGTTGAACTACCTTGATATGTTATTTGAAATTTATATTTATCATCATTTACAAGATCAACTGTTTTTAATACTGTTCCATCTATAATACCTCTTTTTAAAGAACATATTTTAGTTGGAATAACTGCACCACTTTCATTATATCCAGTTAAAGTATTTTCTAAGAAATTATTAATCTTTCCTTCATTTGGTTCAGGATTTATTATATAAATAGGGAGATTAGTTAATTTACCTAAAGATACCACATCTGCAGGAATAAATTTATTAAAATTTTTATAAAAATTAACACCGTAATCAGATGAATACAAAGTATTGTAAATACTAGAATCAAAAGTTGAGTTAAGCTAAATTTTCTTTAACGTTAAGTATGCTTGATAATAATTAGCAGGTATAATTGGATCAAAATCTAAAATGTATCTAATAACTGTATCTGGTATAGAACTAGCCTATGATATCCACTACGATGAATTCAACTTAGCATTAAAAGACAACAATCCTATAAAATCGAAATCCCAATTTCCTGGGTGGTATATTATTTTGGAGTTTCCCACAGTAAAAGATGCTTGATCCGTCGTAAATAGAGGACTAGTTTCGAATACACCATCAATACAAAATATAAATGCTGATTGCTGTGGATAGGCAGATTGATAATCTTCTTTATATAAATCATATGTTGGTTTATAATATAACTAAATTAAATGATATTCTCCATCATCTGGTATATACCATCGACTGTAGCTGTTTCCATATTCAATTTTATTACTATATATTGTTATTGTATATTTTTCTGATATTTTTATGGATATAATAGGTAAATCTTTATTGTATTCATTATATTTTATTCCAAAAGAAAACAATATATCTGCATTGGTTCCACCATCTTGTATACTCGCATTTGTGATATAACCGTTAGTATAATTAGGTGCTGCACCATAAACACTGGTAGCCTCTGAAGTCATTTTTGTTAAATTTACAATTTTCTTTATAGGAAATTCAGTGTCTTTTAATACAGGTTCGTATTTACCTCTTATAAATGGAAAATTTACACAAGGATCCAAATCTTCGTTTAATGTCGCCGTACAACTATGTAGAGCTCCATAGCATAACTAATCATTGTTACCAGGATTTTTAAAAACA
>RHMF01000621.1_pt1 | contig 15456 bp, 13 predicted proteins | sample 5365151 | NCBI WGS metagenome assembly RHMF01 (sample SAMN10266501, study PRJNA497801) | feces metagenome | isolation source: feces | host: Bos taurus | place: China: Prairie of Fairy Mountain | collected 2017-08-14 | reverse complement strand
AATTATCCTCCGAGGATAAAACTTTACCAACGGAGGATAAAAATCTGAAACAAAGTCTTTGAAAAAAAATCCTAAGAAAAAATTTAAAAAAGCTAAGAAAAAATTCAAAAAAGCAAAGAAAAAAAATAAAAAATCAAAAAATAAAAAATCAAAGACTTTTTTTGCGTTTTTAAGGCTAAGAAAAAGTCTTTGATTTTTTTATTAATTATTGTGTTTGAACTAACTTTACAAGTTCATTTTGTTGTAAGCTATTATCCAACGATCGGGAATTTTATTCTCCATTGCCGATTTGTAATCCTCATAAGTACAAGGCACTAGATAGTGTCTAAGATATTTTTGCTGTGTTTCGCTATTGCAATTCACCTGCATCCACCAGCGTTCACTTTTCTTGCTTTTGTAAAAGACTATTGTGTCTTGATTTTCCATTATTACGTTGAAACGATAGTAGTTATTCAAATCCTTATATGGGAAATCGTTTTTACGCCATAGGTATCCGTCAATGAAATACCAAATAGCGTGAGAAATTAACTTCGCTGTGCGATTTTTTATATCCTCTTCTGCTTGGTAGTTGAAAAGTCCTAATGAGGTGAGTTTATCATTCATTCCTCCATAGTGAAGAAGTTTGCAAAATTCTTCGCCATACAATCCATGAGGAGAGTCGTTTGCAGGAGCATCGCTCGCTCTTATGGCATTTATATCGGCAATTAACATATCGCAATTGCGTATTAGAGGTTCGGTGTTTGCAATATTTCTCTGTATTTCACCTAAGCGATAAGACTCAAAGCGTATATCTTGTAGGAGTTGTAATACATTGTTTTCCACAAAATAGGATTGGTATGCTAGGTGTGTGTAATTGAATAGGTAGTTAGGGTCGGAGCAAAAGATGTGTGAGAGAAAATTATCATCTTTCGCATCTTTGTCAAGGTCTTTTATGTCTATGCGAGAGTCTATATTGACTAAATTGATGATTTGACCAATTTGTTCGTAGCCTTTATAGATTCCTATTGCATTGTCGTTGCTTCCGCCTATGATGATTGGAATTATTTTGTGTTGCAACAAGAATGAGCAAGCCTCTGCTAAGGCAAAGTATGTGTCTTTTAGAGTTTGCCCTGTTTTTATATTACCAAGGTCTATTATTTTTAAGGTATTGTTGTGTTGTTTTAGTTTATAAAATTCCTCTCTTATCTTATCCGCTGCAAGAGTGCTTGGTTCTAAATCTGCTCCTCGGCGTTCGCTAAGTCCTATCAAAGCCATATCAGCCTCAAAATCGGAAAGATTAAGGTTTTTAAGCGTTGAATTACAAAGAATATTATTACTTATTGAACCTTCTTCGTTGTTTAGAAGATTTAATTTCGCAATATCTATTTTTTCAAATAAATCTAATATTTCCATTATAGTCTTCTTATTTTTGCTCCAAGGTTATTTAATCTTATATCTATATCTTGATAACCTCTGTCTATTTGTTCAATATTGTCTATTATGCTTGTGCCTTCTGCTGACAAGGCTGCAATTAGCAATGCTACACCCGCTCTAATGTCAGGCGAGGTCATTCTAACTCCTTTTAAAGGATACTTTCTTTCAGAGCCGATAACGGTTGCACGGTGTGGGTCGCAAAGAATGATTTGTGCACCCATATCAATCAATTTATCAACAAAGAAAAGACGAGATTCAAACATCTTTTGGTGAATCAATACACTGCCTTTTGCTTGTGTTGCAACAACAAGAGCAATACTTATAAGGTCAGGAGTAAATCCAGGCCAAGGTGCATCGGATATAGTCATAATGGAGCCGTCCATGAATTTTTCAACCTCATAAACCTCTTGCTTTGGAATAAATATGTCGTCTCCTTTTTTTTCTATTGCTATACCTAAGCGGCGAAATACTTCTGGAATAATTCCTAAGTGTTGGTATTCTACATCTTTTATTGTAATGGAAGATTGTGTCATTGCAGCCATACCAATAAAGCTTCCGACCTCAATCATATCAGGAAGTAATCTGTGAGTGCAGCCTTTTAGCGAATCAACTCCTTCAATTGTTAATAGATTAGAGCCTATTCCTTGAATTTTTGCACCCATTGAATTTAACATCTTGCAAAGTTGCAATAGGTAAGGCTCACATGCTGCATTGAAAATCGTAGTTGTACCTTTTGCCATGCAGGCAGCCATTACAATGTTTGCAGTTCCTGTAACGGAGGCTTCATCTAAAAGCATGTAACAGCCTGTTAGTTTGTCGCCTTTTACGTGATAGGCCTTTGTATCAAAGTCATAACGGAAGTCTGCTCCTAATTTTTCAAATCCTGTAAAGTGAGTGTCAAGACGTCTTCGGCCAATTTTATCTCCACCTGGTGTTGGAATATATGCTTCTTTAAATCTAGCAAGCATAGGTCCGACAAGCATAATAGAACCTCTTAGAGAGGCTGCCATTTGTGAGTATCTTTCTGTATAAATACGGCTAATATCTACTCTGTTTGCTTGAAAACTATATGATTCTTTGCCTAATTTATTAACCTTTACACCGAGATATTCTAACAACTCTATTAGTTTGTTTACATCTCTAATGTTTGGAATATTGTTTATTGTGATTTCTTCATCGCTAAGAAGGGTTGCACATATTACTTGCAATGCTTCGTTTTTTGCACCTTGTGGAACGATTTCTCCACTCAAAGGTTGCCCACCTATTATTTCAAAAGAGCTCATAATTATTGGGGTTTAATTTTTCTTTTGATGTCTATTTTTATTATTGTTGTTTTGCTTTTGTTTTTGATTGTTTTTCTTTTTTTGAGCATTTGTCGCTCCGCCAAGAAGTTTTTTTGTGCTATGAAGTTTAAAGTCTTCTTGTAATTTTAGTTGTCCGTGAGATAGGGCTTCAAAGTGTTGAAGTATCATAGCATCATCGCAACTATTTATATTCCATTGAAGATATGATTTTTTTAATTGCTGAGCTATCATCTCAATTAAGGCTTGTTTTTCTTCTCCATCTGGCATTTCTATTACTTTGTCTATCATATTTTCAATGTTTTTGCCGTATGGACGAAAGCGTATTTTGGAATTTTTATATCCTATCTTATCTGGTTTGCTGTTTTGGTCTTCTGGTTTTGGTTTTTCGTAAGGAGAATCTACATCTAACTTATAATCTGCCATTATATGCAAGTGATCCCAAAGTGTGTGTGTGAAATCTGCTACTTCTTTGCAGTTTGGATTTACTTGCGACATGGTTGTAATTATGATTTGTGCAAATGCGTTTCGCTTTTCTTTGTCCTCTATTGTCAAGGCGTAATCTACCATTTTTTGTATGTTACGTCCGTATTCTGGTATCTCTAATTTCTTACGATTAACGTTGTATTCCATTATTTTTCTATTTGTTTCAACTTAGCAAACTTTAAAACGAGTGTTTTCTTTCCTTCTTTTTCAAAATCCACAACGGCTCTTTTGTCATCGTAGTTATTGTCTATATCTAATACAATGCCGTGTCCAAATTTGTCGTGATAGACTTGCATTCCTGTCTCTAAGTTGTCAGGATTTATTAACTTGGCATTTATTGGGCTGTTGTGAGATTGTCTTGTTATTACGTTGTTTTTTAAACTTGTTATTGGTAATTGTTTTTTTTCTTTCTTTACAAAACTTGGGTAAGATGAAGATTTTTCAGTTTTGGTGTAAAGATTAGGAAGAGTTTTCTTTGCTACAAGTCCGCTATCTATGTATTTGCTATCAATTTCACTTATAAAACGACTTTTTTCTGAAAAGATTATTTGTCCATATTTATAACGCATTGTTGCAGCACTAAGAGTTAGAGTGAGTTTTGCACGAGTCATTGCAACATAAAACAGTCTGCGTTCTTCTTCTGTTTCTTTTTTTGAGCTCAAGGCAAGAGTTGAAGGGAAAAGGTTTTCTTCCATTCCAACAATAAACACATTATCAAATTCCAATCCTTTGGAAGAGTGTATTGTCATTAGGGATACAACATTTTGCTCTTGATCCATTGTGTCTGTTTCGCTGAAAAGAGAAATTTGTTGCAAGAAAACGTCTAAGGATTTATTGCTTGTCTGAATTTCTTCACCTGTTGCTTCATCTAATATTGATTCTTGTTCGCTTTCTATAAAGGATTGTAAACAGTTTACTAATTCATCAATATTGTTTATGCGGTCTAAATTCTCTGCTGTATTTTCTTCTTTTAAGGCTTCTTTGATTCGGCAAGTGCGAACTATTGATTCTCCTAATTCAAATGCGTCTTTGTTATATAAATTTGCAGAAAAAGCCTTGATGTAATCGCAAAAGGCAAGAAGTTTGCTTTGAATTGAAGCGTTGATATTGTAGTTTTTTAAATCAACTCTATAGATAGTATCAAAAAGTGAAAGGTCGTTTTCTGCAGATGCTATTTTTAATCTGCTGATTGTGGTTTGTCCTATTCCTCTTGCTGGATAATTAATGATTCTTTCAAAGGCTTCGTTGTCTTGATTATTGACAACTAATTTGAAATAGGCTAAAACGTTTTTTATTTCTTGACGAGAATAAAACGAAATACCACCATAAATTTTATAAGGTATGTTTTTTAATCTTAAAGCATCTTCAAATGCTCTTGATTGCGAGTTTGTACGATATAGAATTGCGAAATTGTTATAGTTTTTTTCTTCTTCTAATAGGAGTCTTTCTCTTATTTTATTGCAAACAAATTCTGCTTCTTCTCTGTCGCTTTCTAATGATTTGAAAACTATCTTTTCTCCCTCAGGGTTAGAGGTCCAAACGGTTTTCTTTATTTGTTCTACATTTTTGTCTATGACAGAGTTTGCTGCATTTACGATATTGGAAACTGAACGATAGTTTTGTTCTAGTTTAAAGGTGTAAGCATCGGGATAGTCTTTTCTAAAATTTAGTATATTTTGAATATTTGCTCCTCTAAAAGCGTAAATGCTTTGTGCATCATCACCTACAACACAGATGTTTTTGTGCTTTTTTGCTAAAATTTTGATAATAGCATACTGAGCGTGATTTGTGTCTTGGTACTCATCAACTAAAATGTATTTAAAGCGGTTTTGGTATTTTTCTGCTACATCTTGGCAAGTGCAAAGCAAGGTGTACATATTGAAGAGCAAGTCATCAAAATCCATTGCCATGTTTTTTCTCAACCTCGCATTGTATTCTTGAAATATTCTGCCGATTTCGGGTTTGCCTGCAACGGTATCTTCTGTTAAAAATACATTGTCTGATACATATTCTTCAGAGGAAATAAGACTACTCTTTGCTTTTGAAATTCTATCTAAAACAAAAGAAGAATTATATACCTTTTCGTCTAAATTAAAGTCTTTAACTATGTTTTTAATTAGCGATTTGCTATCAGCGGTATCATAGATTGAGAAATTTCTTATATAGCCTATTCTTTCACATTCTACTCTTAAAATTCTCAAAAACACGGAATGGAATGTTCCCATCATCATTCCTCTTGATTTTTCACCTATAAGGCTTACTATTCTTTCGTCCATTTCTTTTGCGGCTTTGTTTGTAAAGGTCAAAACCATAATTGAATATGGAGAAACGCCATGTTCTAATAGGTTTGCTACTCTATAGGTTAGTGTGCGTGTTTTTCCTGAACCTGCTCCTGCAATTATCATTACGGCTCCTTCGATTTGTGAGGCCGCTTCACATTGCTGTTGATTTAATCCGTCTAATAGCATTAAAAACTTAGTTACTTTTTTCGCAAAAATACAAAGAAATTTTCATAAATCACACAATTAGTGTGAGTGTTTGGCTTTTTTTGTTTCAAAAACAAAGATGAATACAAGTATTACTACGCTTAATATTATTAAAATAGGTATTTGAGAAAAATTTGCGCTATTTCCTGTGGTAATTATCCCTTTTGAATGTAAAAAGTACAATAAACATACTCCAAAGTTATTGATAAAATGACATATTATAGGGATAATTAAATTTTTTGTCGCAATAAATAAGTATCCTAAAAAGCAAGAAAGTACAAAACGTGGAAGAAAAGAAAAGATTTCAAAGTGCATTAAAGAGAAAAACACAGAAGTGAGAATTATTGCAAGAATAGAGTTTTTGCAAAGCTCGTTAAAGTAATTTTGAATAACACCTCTGAAAAATAATTCTTCAACAACGGCTGGAATTAAGGCTAAAACAAAACTTACTGCTAATAATCCTCCAAAGGAATTGCTTGTTAATAAGCGCTCGCTTTCTTTTTCTGAGGCTGCTTGCATTTGTCGGAAAATTTCTTCTGCTGAAAAATGAAAAGAGTCATTTAAAATTTGTAGCCAATCATTGAAAGGAATACTTATAATAGGTATTAAAATTGCCCAAATAAGCCATCGTTTATTTTTTATTGGAGTAAAATTTGATTTAAAGTCTTTTGAGAAAAGCAAAATGCACAGCCAAGCAGAAAGACCAAACATAAAAATTGAGCCAACGGCTTGAAGACATAACGCTCCTGCATTTGTTTGAGAGAAAACAGGCATTAAGTATTTAAAAAAGGAAAATAATAATGAGGTAAAGGAGATTGAACTCATCAAAATCGCAATTGACATCAATATCTTTACTGTAGGTGAGGATTCTTTTGTAAGTAGTTTCATTGATTTTATAATTTAATTTGTGCCCTCGGCGGGATTCGAACCCACATCGCCAGAACCGGAATCTGATATTTTATCCAATTGAACTACGAAGGCAAGTTTATAACCACTTTCTTTTTTTGAAATAAATAAAGAATGCAATTACAATAATAAGCATCGCAATTACTATTCCCATAAACACGTAGGGTGATTTTTGGAAAGGTAATATCACATTCATTCCGTAAATGGAGGAAACCACTGTAAGAGGGAGCATGATAGTTGAAAGGAAAGTGAGCACTTTCATTATTTCATTTGTTTTGTTTGTCTGTAAAGAATCAAACGTCTTGCTCAATCCCTCAATCAACTCTCCATAATCTTCCACCAAGTCAAACATCTTTTGATATTGGTCAAGTATATTTCCCCAGTAGTCTTCCATATCTTCGGCGTAGCCTTTGATTCCCCCGCTCTCAAACTTGTAGAAGACTTTTAATTGTGGTTTAAATGTTGTATTTAATAAGATAATGTTTTTTCTTGTTAAGCTTAGGTGCTCAATTACTCGTTGTGGTTTTTTTGTAAATATGTCGTAGTTTATGCTATCTACCTCTGAGCCTATTCTTAGTATGAGAGTGTAAGTCTCTACCATAAGTCTGTCGAGTATGTTGTAGAGTAGGGCATCCGATGAGGTGCCTATTTTTTCTATTGTTTCACATTCGTCTTTGCTTGCTTTACCATTTTTGTAGTTAAGCATCATTTCTTGGGCTTGTTTAAAGAGATTTTTTACAGCCCAATGACTTTGTCCTATTGTTATGATGTAATCCTTTCCCCAAAAGATTTTTACTTCTTTCATTCTAATGAATTTGTTGCTCTTGTCAAGGTAAGGAAAATGTAATATAAGGAAATAATAATCGTCGTACTCGTCTATTTTTGGTCGTTGATTGATTGCACGACAGTCCTCTATGTCTAAGGGGTGAAATGCGTAGGTGTCTAATAGGTATGTGTAGTCTTCTTCCTCTGGATTAAGGATATGTAGCCATTGTAGCTCGTCAAAATTTATTGTTTCAATCATTTCTCACCTCCTTTCTTTCAAAATCGTTGCAAAGGTAAAAATAAAACTTGAAAAGTCAAAGAAATATTTTTTTTATTCTTAGCTTTAGAAATTTTTTTCTTAGCTTTATTTTTTTTATTCTTAGGAAAAATGAACGCCATTTAATAATTTGTGTTATCTTTGTAAAATAATTAAATATTAATGTTATGAAGAGTATAAGAGATATTAGCTTTGCAGGCAGAAAAGCCTTGGTAAGAGTAGATTTTAACGTACCTGTTGATAAGGGTCAAATAACTGATGATACAAGAATAAGAGAAGCATTGCCAACTATTGAAAAATTGATGTCAGATGGCGCTTCTGTTATTTTGATGGCACACTTTGGAAGACCAAAAAAAGGAGGTTTTGAACCAGAATTAACGCTTAAACCTGTGGTTGAATACCTTTCAAAAATGATTGGTAAAGAAGTTGCTTTCACTCAAAGCTTAGATTTTGCTGATATAAAGACTTTGGCTGATGGATTAAAGGCTGGTGATGTTATGATGGTGGAAAACATTCGCTTTTATCCAGGAGAAACAAAAGGAGATGAAGAATTAGCAAAAAACCTTGCGAGTTTAGGAGATTGTTATGTGAATGACGCTTTCGGAGCAGCGCACAGAGAACATTCTTCTACAGCAACAATTGCAAAATTCTTCCCAGAAGCAAAATATTTTGGTTTGTTGATGGAAAATGAAATAGTAAACCTTAATCGTTTAATGTCTTTACCAAAAAAACCTTTTACTGCAATAATCGGAGGTAGTAAAATCTCATCTAAAATAGATGTAATTCAAAATTTATTACCATTGGTTGATAATTTGATTATCGGAGGTGGAATGAGTTATACTTTTGCAAAAGCAAGGGGTAAGAGAATTGGTAACTCAATTTGCGAAGATGATAAAATGCAAGTGGCATTGGATTTGATAGAAGAAGCAAAAAATAGAGGTGTAAACTTATATTTACCTATTGACATAGTAGCGGGAGATGGTTTTTCTAACGATTGCAATGTGAAATATTGTCCAGAAGTTGATATTCCTGATGGTTGGGAAGGAATGGACGCAGGAGAAAAAACAAGAGATTTGTTTAGAGATGTTATTTTAAAGTCTCAAACTATTCTTTGGAATGGTCCTGTTGGCGTATTCGAGTTTGAAACTTTTGCAAAGGGAACAGACGCAATTGCAAAGGCAGTTGCAGAAGCAACAGACAAAGGAGCATTCTCAGCAGTAGGAGGAGGAGATTCAGTTTCTGCGATAAACAAATCGGGATTTGCAGATAAAATCTCTTATATCTCAACAGGCGGTGGAGCAATGTTAGAATTCTTAGAAGGAAAAACACTTCCAGGAATAAAAGCTATAATGTAAAAAAACTAATTAGGTATGAAAAAAATAGCATTAGTAACAGGAGCAACCTCAGGTATAGGAAAGGCTTGTGCAATTAAGCTTGCAAAAAACGATTACGATGTAATAATTACAGGACGTAGAAAAGAACGTCTTGAAGAGTTAGAAAATGAATTGAAAAATCTTGGAGCAGATGTATTGAGTCTTAACTTTGATGTAAGAAATAACGCAGAGGTAGAACAATACTTAGGAACGCTTTCAGGAAAATGGGAAGAAATAGATTTACTTATTAACAATGCAGGTCTTGCAGCAGGAAAAGAACCAATAATTGAGGGAAGTCTTGATGATTGGGAAAGAATGATTGATACTAATGTAAAGGGTTTGCTTTATGTTAGCAAGATAATTCTTAATAAAATGTGCAAAAGACAAAAAGGACACGTAGTTAATATTTGTTCTATCGCAGGAAAGCAAGTTTATTCTGATGGAAATGTTTACTGCGCAAGCAAACATGCTGTTGATGCTTTGAGTTTAGCAATGAGAATTGACTGTTTGAAATATGGAATAAAGGTTACAAATATTTGTCCTGGTGCCGTGGAAACAGAATTTTCAATTGTAAGATTTCATGGTAATAAAGAGCAAGCCGATGCAACGTATAAAGGATTTCAACCTTTGACTGCAGAGGATATTGCTGAGACAATATTCTATTGCGTTTCGCTTCCTGCACACGTTTGCATAAACGACTTAACTATTATGCCGACAGCACAAGCAGATTCTTCACATTTTTTTAAACAATAAATATGTACGATAGAATAATCGATAAAGATAATCCTAATTCAGCATTAAAAGTGCAGGCAGCTCTATCAGAACAGCCTGCACAAGTTAATAAGGATTATGTTTTTAAGCTAAAAAAACGTAAGGAGCTAAGCGTTGATGAATTTGTTGATGGAATCCTAAAACAAAATCGCATAATTCTTTCACAGGCTATTACACTTGTTGAAAGCAATCGCGTGGATCATCAACATAAAGCTCAACAAATAATTGAAAGATGTTTGCCTTATGCGGGCAAAAGCATAAGAGTGGGTATTACAGGCGTGCCTGGTGTTGGTAAAAGTACGACAATAGAGGCTCTTGGCGTGAAACTTACTGCTATGGGACATAAATTGGCAGTGCTTGCAATAGATCCAACAAGCGAAAAGACGAAAGGAAGTATTCTTGGCGACAAAACGCGAATGGAAACCTTAGCAAACGATCCTAATGCCTTTATTCGCCCTTCGCCTTCTGCAGGAAGCTTAGGTGGAGTTGCACGAAAGACAAGAGAAATCATTATTTTGTGTGAAGCAGCTGGCTTTGATGTTGTTTTAGTTGAAACAGTTGGTGTTGGACAATCGGAAGTTGTTGCTCATTCTATGGTAGATTTTTTCCTATTGCTACAACTTGCAAATGCGGGTGATGAATTGCAGGGAATAAAACGTGGAATTATGGAAATGGCTGACGCGATTTCTATTAATAAAGCTGAGTTAGACCCAAATCGTGCTGAGCTTGCGGCAACTCAGTATCGCAATGCCTTGAGTCTTTTCCCACATAATGAAAATGGTTGGAAGCCTTTGGTCTTTACTTCTTCAGCTTATACGGGCGATGGTATAGAAAAGATTTGGGAAACTATAATGGATTATATTGTTTTAACAAAATCTAATGGTCATTTCCATAAAAAAAGAAATGAACAAAACCTTAGAATTTTGTCTGAAACGATAAATTCTTCCTTAATGGAGAGATTTTATTCTAATGAAAGGATTCAGCAAGATTTAGAAAAGATGAAATCTGATATAATAGAGGATAAAATTTCTGCATACGTGGCTGCTCAAAATCTTATCGAAGAATATTTTTTTGAAATACGTAAATAATTTAATATCTTATGAGAAAAATAATTTTTTTCTTTGCTTTATTTTTGGTATTTTCTTCTTGTTCAATTTTAAATAAAGACATGGAAAATCAAAATCAAGATTCGGATATTGCATCTGCTTTTGGAGTGGAATGGACTTTGAAAAAAATTGGAACTAGAGAAGTAAAATATACCGAAGACAATGAGGCGATAACTCTTTTGATGACCTCTGAGCCTGAAAACGTAAGTGGATTTTCTGCATGTAATAGATATTTTGGTAAATTCATTTACAAAAAAGGTAAACTTACCTTTAAGGATATTGCTTCTACGGCAATGATGTGTCCTAATCAAACAATGGAATTTGAAAGACGTTATCTTACTCAATTAGATAAGGTTGATAATTTTATTATTACAGAAGATGGAGAATTGCATCTTAGAAAAGCAGATAAGGTGCTATTGATTTTTGTTCAATAATAAGATGCAGACTTTATTTTGCGAAGTTTTATTGCCTTTACACCTACCAAGGGGATTTACATATCGAATACCACTTGAATTATATGATAAGATAAAAGTAGGAGTAAGGGTAGCAGTTCAATTTGGTGCAAAGAAAATTTATAGTGGTATAGTTTCCGAAATTCACGAAAGGGTTCCGAGTGTTACAAGCGTTAAATACGTTTTAGAAATCATAGACTCAGAACCCATTATTTCGGAAAAGACGCTTGCTTTCTATGATTGGGTAGCCTCTTATTATATGTGCTATATAGGAGATGTGATAACAGCGGCGATGCCTGCGCTTTTAAGACTTAGAAGTGAAAGCAAACTTATTGTATCTGATGAATTTACAGCCGAAATTGATAGTCTGACTCCAAGACAACTTGAAATTTTAAAAATAGTTGATGAAAAGGTTAATATTTCTATTGATGAACTAAAATCAAGAGTTTCAGAAAAAGGAATATTGCCTGAAATTACAAAAATGGTTAATGAAAAAATATTAGCCATTGACGAACAACTTGAAGAAAAATACAAACCTAAACTTCAGCCCTACATAGTTCTTTCCTCGGAGTATGAAACTGCTGAAAAAAAAGCAGAATTAATTCAAAGTTTAAGTAGTAAAAAAACAACGGAAAGCCAACTGCAAACATTTTTGCTTTTTTTGAGCGAATCGCAAGGCAGAAACGTTGTGGAAAAGTCTGCTTTTTTAGAAAAATGTAATAAAAATACGCTTCAAACTCTTATTAAGAAGAATGTTTTTGAAGTTAAATATCTTGTGCATTCACGTCTTAGTGAAAGAGCGTCTTGTTTTGATACAAGCGATATTAAACTTTCTTCTTTACAACAAAAAGCCTTTGATTCTATTGTTAATTCTTGGCAAACAAATGACGTAACTCTTTTGCACGGTGTAACAGGGAGTGGAAAAACTGAAATATATATCAAGTTAATTGAAAGAACTATTAGAGAAGGTAAACAAGTTCTTTATCTTTTACCCGAAATTGCATTAAGTATTCAACTACTTTCTAGATTAGAAAAGTACTTTGGAGATAAAATTGGCATATATCATTCTCGTTTTTCTAAGGAGGAAAGAGTTGAGATATGGAATAGAGTTAAGGAAAACGACAAAGAAAAACGTTATCAAATAATAATAGGTTCTAGAACTGCGGTCTTTTTACCTTTTTCTGAACTTGGCTTAATTATTGTAGATGAAGAGCATGATAATGGCTTTAAACAAAGAGAGCCAGCTCCACGTTACAATGCGCGAGATGCAGCAATATATCTTGCAACCTTGCATAAGTCAAAGGTTCTTTTAGGTTCGGCAACACCAAGTTTAGAAACATTTTTCAATACTCAAATAGAAAAATATGGATACGTTGCCTTGAAAGAACGATTCCTTAATACTCCTATGCCAGAGATAGAGATAGCAAATATGAAAGAGGAATATATTAACAAAAAGAACTATTCTATTTTTTCGTCCTTGCTATATGGAAAAATATCTCAAGCGTTGGAAAATCACAAACAAGTGATTTTGTTTAAGAATTTAAGAGGTTATGCCTCTAATGTGCGTTGTGAGGTTTGTGGTTGGGTGGCAAAATGTCCAAATTGTGATGTTTCCTTAACTTATCATAAACATTTAAATTCATTAAACTGTCATTACTGTGGCTTAACCTTACCTATATTAAATGAATGTCCAGCTTGCCATAGTCATAGCCTTGTGCAAACAGGTAATGGTAGTGAAAAAATAGAGGAAGAGACTTTAAGATTTTTCCCTAATGCGAGAGTAAAACGTATGGACTTAGATACAACTCGCAAAAAGAATGATTATATGGAGATTATTCAAGAGTTTGAAAAAGGAAATATAGATATTCTTTGTGGAACTCAAATAATCACAAAAGGATTAGACTTTTCAAATGTGGGATTAGTAGGAGTGATAGATGCAGATTCGCTTTTGTATTATCCAGACTTTAGAGCGTATGAAAAAACCTTTGATTTGCTAACTCAAGTTGCAGGAAGGGCAGGACGATTAAGAGAAAAAGGAAACGTAGTCATACAATCATTCAATCCAAACCATCAAATCTTTAAAGAGGTCTTAAATTACGACTACGCCTCTATGTATAAAAATCAGATAGTTGAGAGAAAAATATTTTCTTATCCGCCTTTTGTTTATTTAACTAAGATTTTATTTCAATCAAAGGATAAGGAAATTTTAGATTCCTTGTGCGCAGAATACGCAAATGAGATAAGAAAGATTTTTGCTCAAAGAATCTTGGGCCCTGAGTATCCTCCGATATTCAAAGTGAAAGGAATGTTTCAAAAACAATTTATATTAAAATTAGAAAAAACGATTTCCTATTCACAAGCTAAAAAGATGATAATGCAACTTAATGAAGAAATTTTAAGTAAAAAAGAATATAAAAATGTAAGAGCTATAATAGATGTAGATCCTTTTTAAATTATTTATTATTTTTGCACTATGAAAAAATTTATACTGTTAATATGTGTTTCGTTTTTCGCAAGTGAGTTGCGCTCTCAAAGTATTATGTTGCAAAATGCGGAAAAGGAATTGAGTTCTTTAATGAACGTGATGTTCTCTTCAAGAGACGATAATGAAAGGTTTAACGCCAACGAAAAATTTATTAATATTCTAGATAACGTATTGGAATATCCTCACAGTTTTGACTATCCTTTTAAAAGTTTAGACAAGATTAGCATTCTTTCTTCTTCGGATAAAAGATTTAAAATATTCACTTGGGCGATTTTCTCTAACGAAGGAAATTATGATAACTTTGGAATAATTCAGGCTCGTAATGAAAATACAGAGGAATACGAGATTTATCGTCTTTTTGATAGAAGTGATGATGTGTTTTCTCCAGAAGAAGCAAAACTTACCGATACTTCTTGGTTTGGAGCAGTGTATTTTGATTTGATTACAACAAAAAACGAAAATATTACCTATTATACCCTTTTAGGATGGGACGGTAAGGATATTTATTCTAAAAGAAAAATCATAGAACCTATCACTTTCAAAAGAAATTCAGGAAGACCATACTTTGGAGCTTCTATTTTCTACAAGGAAAAACAATTACAAAGAAAAATATTTGAGTACGCACCAACGGCTTCTTTCAATTTGAAATGGGATAATCAATTCCATACAGAGGGAGGCATAAAAAAAGCAAAGCAAAAGGGAGTAAAAAAAGCAAAACCTTTTGAAACCGAAGCCCAAAAGGTAGAAAAAAATTGGATGATACTCTATGAGGAATTAGAGCCTATGTATGATGGATTGGGAATGGTGAAAAATCTAAGCGTTCCTTCGGGAAAAGTTGTAGGATTAAAGTTTGAGAGAGGAAAATGGCGTAGAGTAGATAATTTAATACCGCGTAATTCAAAGAAAAAAGATGAAATAGACGTCAATATCTATAACTTTAATAAAGAAAAACGATTGTATTAATGTAAGGTTTTAGAAACCAGATTGTCTATAAAAGAAAAAAGTAGTTAAATGAAGAAATATTTATTTTTAGCAGCCTTTTTAAGTATATCATTAGGTGCTTTATCACAAAAAATTACAGGAGTAATTTACGATAACAAAACAAAAGAAACTCTACCTTCAGCAAATATTTATTGGTTACAAGGAGGAGGTGGAACAATTTCCGATATAGATGGAAATTTCACAATAGAAAAAAAGAAAGCTAACCAAACAAAACTAATATTTAGTTATACAGGCTATGCAAATGACACAGTTGAAATAAAAGACAACACAAATCTAAAAATTTACCTTAAACAAACAGGAACAGTCCTTTCAACCTTTGAGGTAAGAGAAAGGATGAAAAGTACATATCTTTCAAAAACTTCATTAGAAAACAAAGAAATAATTTCAGGAGAAGGATTAAAGCATTTGGCTTGTTGTAATCTTGGAGAAAGTTTTGAAAATTCTGCATCAGTTGATGTAGGTTATTCAGACGCTGTTTCAGGTAGTAAACAAATTCAATTATTGGGATTGACAGGTGTTTACTCTCAAATCCTATTAGAAAACATGCCATTTTTAAGAGGGCTATCCGCTCCGTTTGGTCTTTCATACGTTCCAGGAAATTGGATGGAAAGCATATCAGTTAGTAAAGGTGTT
>RHMF01002339.1_pt1 | contig 15467 bp, 9 predicted proteins | sample 5365151 | NCBI WGS metagenome assembly RHMF01 (sample SAMN10266501, study PRJNA497801) | feces metagenome | isolation source: feces | host: Bos taurus | place: China: Prairie of Fairy Mountain | collected 2017-08-14 | reverse complement strand
TGAAGGAAAAACTCATATTTTTTTAGCAAAACATTGTCTTTTGCTACTCTCTTATCCTTTTTCGTTTCATCAAATTCTTCACCAAATAAATCACAAACCTCTTTATCAGGTGCTTTAGCAAGGATTTTGTGCATTTTTAGCAGTTCATCCCACTCTAAACATTCAATAGTAAAAAATAATTTTGTATTTTTTTTCATTGCGTACTATTTATATATATAGTTCAATATAATTCAATTAAACAAAATAATCAAATGGCAAAAAGAACAAGAAGAAAAATTTACAGTCCTAGCACAAAGTATAAAATGAGTATCGCTCACAAAGGTAGTAAAAATGCAATGTATGGCAAGCATCACAGCGAAGAAACGAAGAAAAAAATTAGTCAAAAACTTAGAGAGTATTGGAGGCATATTAGCATAGAATAGTATCTTGCAAGTTATTATAATTCACCATTTTATATTTACTTTGAAATAAAAACAGGACTTTCAGTAGCATTTCTTTGTATTTTTTAAATTATATCTCATTGAAATTCAAAGATATATAAGTAAAAAACACAGAGAAAACACATATCTGAAAACTACTGAAAATACTGTGTGCTGTCCATTTTTTGATACCATTTTTATTTTGAAGTTGTTAGTAGAACTCCTTGACGAATTACACATTTCTGATTCCTGTATTCTTTATTTTCCGACAAATTTACCGCCCTCAATGACGAATAAACTATTCCTATTTCATCTTTACCGAAAGTATCGCATAGTGCTTTCAGAGAACCAAAATAGTGATGCGAATTAGTTTCAAATAATTCTAGGTGGATAACTTTTAACTGTCTGCTCATATTTTATCATTTTTAGCGTACAAAAATATATAAATTACTTCATATATCATACTTTTGTTGTGTTTTTTTTTCTTTTATTCAAATTAAGTGCAAAATTCTATAAATTTAACTCATTGATACGCTATATGTTATGTTTTTACAACAAAAAAAGTGTGAATTTTTTAATAAAATATACTACATATATCAGATATTTGTTGTATCTTTGCAACATAAACAATAAAACAAACGACAATGATAGTAGCAGTTAAAACAAAGACAGTACAAAGAGCAGAAGTTATTGCAAAAAGAACAGGTAATATCGCAGAAGGATTTTTGAAATCTCAAATGATAGATTTATTAAAAGAAAAAATGAAAAATGGAGTAGCTCATTTTGTTTTCAAGAAAAAAGACGGAGAAGTAAGAGAAGCATGGGGTACTATTTGCCACAACTTAATGAAAGCAAACATAAACGGAAATGGTTTATCAGGTGATGATGTAAACACTGTTAAATATTGGGATGTTGAAAAAGGCGGATTTCGTTCTTTGAGATTTGAAAATCTAATTCAAGTATTTTAATCCAAACTATTACTAGGTGGGAGTTATTTTCACTCTCACCTAGCATTCAAAATAGCAACTCAGTCAAAATATTCAAAAAAGTCTTGAAACAAATTCAGGAAAACAAAGAAAGCATTAGTCAAATAAATCAAAGACTTAAATGAATAAAACAAAGAAAAAATTTATTAAAACAAAGAAAAAATGAAAGCAGTAATATATGCAAGAGTCTCATCGACAAATGACCGACAAAGTACAGAAAGACAAGTTTTGGATTTGAAAGAATACGCCAATCGAAATAATCTAACACTTTCAAAAGTTTATGAAGAACACATCTCTGGTGCGAAAAAAAACACAGAACGTCCTATTCTGATTGACTGTTTGGATTATGTAAAGAACAATAAGGTAGATATTTTGTTAGTTTCCGAACTTTCAAGACTTGGAAGAAATACTTTTGAAGTGCTTTCAACCGTAAAAGATTTAATAGACAACCGTATCAATGTCTATTTTCAAAAAGAGCAAATGACTTTACTTGACAACAACAGCAAACCTTCCCTATTTACTCCCATTTTAATAGCAACTCTTTCCACTTGTGCAGAAATGGAGAGAGAAAACATACAATATAGACTAAATTCAGGCAGACGCATATATGTTGAAAAAGGCGGAGAACTTGGAAGGAAAAAAGGTAGCATAAAAACAAAAGAACAAAAAGCGGAACAATACAAAGACGCTTTAATCTACTTAAAAAAAGGATACAGCATCAAAGCAACTGCAAAACTAGCAAACATATCAGAAAGCACAGTGCAACGCCTTAAAAAAGAATTTTCTTTCTAAACCACCCTTTATTTCTTTTATCCTAATGCACTCATTGCATTTATCAAGTCTTGATAATTCGTAACCTTGTGATATTTCACCTTTGAATCCGAAAGAGAGTTAAAGAGTTTTTCTGCACAACTTATTTTAGCATTTTCAATAGCATTCAAATTCATTGACGATAAAGAACCCTTTGTTTCTGCAATAAAGAAAATGTGTTTCACTCCATTTTTCTGCATAGCAATTGCCCAGTCAGGTGCATAATTTCCAACAGGTGTAGGAATAGTAAACGAACGTGGTAATTTAGCATAAACTACTACCTCTTTTGCCTCATCAAGTTCACGTGCAAAGTCTTTTTCTCCTTTACTATCACAAAAGACATAATCAGTAATATGTTTTTTAGATTCGTAAGCACTTTCAATACTCATTTTGCTTTTTACCGTGAAAATATCGTTTTCATACTTTTCTTCAAGCATATTATAATGAATATGCTCTACTATCATAGTTGATTTTTGTTCTTTTATTATTCTAACAACATTACGAATAAAATCCTCCGGATTATTCTTAAACAAATAGAGTTTACTTTCTTTTATTCCCTTCAAAATCTTAACAACACTAGCACGAGTAATTTTTGCTCCTTTTGCAATCTCTCCTACTAAGTCATATTTTACAGAAGAAATACACACATCTGTTAAGTTTTCAAAAGTTCTTTTAACATCACCAAATTCAGAAACATCACTTTCGTTTTGTACCCCTTCAACTTTTATGTAACTTAATTGCTTTACTGTTAAATCTTTATTTATATATATGATTGAATTTTTTATCAATTCTTCGCTATCATAACTAACAGTATAAACATATTTATGATTTATCTCGTTCCACAACGCCTTAAACTCTTCTTTACTGAAATTATCGTTCAATTTATTTTCAGGAGTAGTTGGTTTATCTTCTTTCATCATACTATCTAGCACCTTAGAATCAAAGATAGAATTTATCAACGCCACTACACCCTCAGATATATTTTGCAATTTTTCAGGCAATGGAGCAAATGTTCCATTCATTAAATCCTCACGGCATTTTTGTGTAATATGATTATTATTGTCAATATATCCGTTATCATCCAAATAAGTAATAATACGACTTGCTTCATTTTCAGTGATAATATGAATTTCTCCTGCAATCTTAATTTGTTTTCCCTTGAAATAGTCAGAAGTCGCTTTGTCTGAACGCTTTCTTAATTCAGCAAGAGTTTCTTTTTGTAAAGAAGATGTAAAATCAGCATAACTTTCATTAGCAATAACTGTCAGTTTATTTACTTCGTGTACATCACTACCTAACATTTCTGCATCCATACGAGTACCATTTTTATCAACACAAAGACGCAAACCACGTCCTACCTCTTGACGCTTTGCTACACTTGAATCCGAATGGCGTAAGGTACAAATTTGAAAAACGTTTGGATTATCCCAACCCTCACGTAAAGCAGAGTGAGAAAATATAAAACGAGTAGGTTCTTCAAAACTCAACAAACGTTCTTTATTCTTCAAAATAAGTTCGTATGCAGAAATATCATCAGACAAACCTGTTTTCTTATCAGATTTACTATCAATCATTCTATTTGTCTTCTTATCAATAGAGAAATAACCAGTATGGATTTCATTAGGAGAGAAAGACTTTAAATATTTATTGTAATCATCATCAAACAATTCCAATTCACTAGACACTAATTCTTCATACACCTCTTCAAAAATCTTTTGGTAATCTCCTTTTATCTCATTACCCGCTTCATCATAACTTTTATACTTTGCTACTTCATCAATAAAGAATAAAGACAAACACTTAATTCCAAGTTTAAATAATTGACGTTCTTTCTCTAAATGCGATTTAATAGTTTCACGAATTTGAACACGTTGCAGTTCTCTTTCGTTATTATCACCTATTGACTCTCGCAAATAAAGAGTTACTCCATTGACGAAACTTACATAACCATTTGGATTTATTTCAGTTATAGTAAAACCATCGTATTGTCCTAAACCTGATTCTTTTTGCAAACTATCGTTCACAGAGAAAAGTTTCGTTTTACGCACAATAACACCTGAGGCATTTTTTGTCTCATACTCCATACGAGCAAGCGGTGGATGCTTTGGAGAAAGTACTACATCATCTAAGTAAAGATAACCATTTAATCCCTCTAAATTTTTTATTTCAAAACCTTTTACATAGATACGCTTTACCAACTTTTGACGATAAGCATCATAAGCATCTAAGGCGTAAATAGTATCGTGTTTTGTCTTATGGGTAGCAGAATAATTAAGAACAAACAAAGGATTAAATTTTGCAATACCTTTTTGTGTTGCATCTCCTTCCATTTTTTGAGGTTCGTCCATTATAATAATAGGACGATTGGCAGAAATAACATCTATAGGACGACGACTTCTAAACTCATCTCTTTCACTATATATAATACGACTTTCCTTACTCTTTCCTCCCTCTTTCATAGAAGAAGCAAATGCCTGAGTATTGATAATCATAACATTCAATCCCGAATCCGAAGAATAATTATCCAACTCCGTAAGATTACTACTATTGTATGTAAACCAACGTGCTTTTTTACCATAGTGAGAATAGAAGTGTTCTTCTAACATCTTAAAACTCTTTGCAACACCTTCACGAATAGCAATACTTGGAACAACTATTATAAACTTACTCCAACCATATTGCTTATTTAATTCAAACATAGTCTTGATATAAACGTATGTCTTTCCTGTACCTGTCTCCATTTCTATATCAAGATTCACTCTTGCTAACCCTTTTGAAAGACTATGCGAAGGTTCTATATCGTATAAGTTTTGTATAGAATTTATATTTTTTAATAAAGTCTTATCATCTAGTTCTATATGGTGATTGCAATAACCAACCTCTTCAATATTCATTTCTTGTTGTCTATTGCGTTGCGTTCCTTTATCCAGACGATATTCCGCTTTATGAGAAGGTTGTCCATTAAACACCGCTACCGTATTTTCTACGGCATCAGTTTGATATTGTTGTATTTTAAACTTAAACTTCATAACTCAATCCCCTTTCTTATTCTTTTACTCTATATTGTTGTTTTGGGTGATGAGGCACATCATATTTCTTTTCTAAAGCATCTAAAAGTTGAGGTAAAACAATATTTCCTATATAAGATTTCTTTTTACCTACAAAATTAGATATTTCTTCAACACTTCTCCATTGTGTACAATATCCAAGAATAATTTCTCTAAGTTCTTCTTTTGAAATTCTTTTCTTTTTAAGTGCTATATTACCTTCTTGAAGTGCTATATTATCACTTCCAAGTACTATATTATCTTCTCCAAGTACTATATTATCTTCTTTAAGTGCTATATTATCATTTTCTTCAAACTCCATAGACATAGTTAAAACTACTTTATTAGGTTTAGTTTTTTCTTCTATGAATGGACGTTTCCAATTGTTCTTCTCCCAACCTTGAATAATTTTATCTGCTCCACTTCCTGCCTTTTCAGCAGAACCTAAGAAAGTAAACATTGTTTGCAAATATTTATTCCTACATACGCTTTCCCCTCCTTTATAGTATTGTTGCAGAGAAACAAGCATAATGCCAGGATTAGAAATAACAATCTTATTAGGATATTTATAGATATTTAACGAAGCGTTTTCCGTATAGTCTGCATGCACTAATGCGTTAGACAATGCTTCTCTAATAGCAACGTGTGCAGGAGTTTCTGTTTTTCTTTGAGAATCTTCTAACACAAAAGGTTTAGGTAAGAAATTTTGCAAAATAGGTAAGACTTTACTATAAAATTGAAAAAGATTTGATTCCCAATTTCCATCAGGACAAATACGATTTACCCATCTGTCTTTGGGGTTTTGAATTTCTTGATAATCAGGAAAAAAATTAGGATTTGCGTCCATAATAGCACTATAAGTCCCAAACATCAGCAAACCTGCGTAAGTTAATCCATATTCACCTGTTTCACGTTCCCTTCTAAACACATTTATCTTTTCTAAAAATTCATCTTCCGACAAAGCATTCCAAACATGTTCAGGATTCCATTGTTCAAACCTACGACGATATTGTTTGATAGAATTTGCATCTAAATCTTTTTTTCCATAATTTTTCAATATTCTACCATCAACAGGATTAGTTAAGTTTGCATCAGCAAACATACTATTTACCTCTTCTCTTGTGCAATGATAATCCCCTTCTATATCACGACGATAAGTACCAGTATATGGGTCTAGTCCACAATAAACAGGACGTAAACTTCTATCAACTCTTGGCACATAAAAGAACAAAAAGTATGCTCCTTCTATTTGTTCTTCTTTTACATCATCATCTTTTAACAAAGGAATATTAACCTTTTCTTTATTGTGCATAGCATTAAAGAAGTCTTTTTTATACTTTTCCACTTGCTCCTCTGTCAAACCATCAAGAAAGAATTGATTATCCTTTTCCTTTATTCCAAAAACAATTGCACCACCGTGAGTATTGGCAAATGAAGAATAAGTCTCCCAAAAAGAATGAGGAAATCCACCTTTTGCAGACTTAAATTCTAAATCATTAGATTCTTTTTCTTTCAATAACTCTTGCAGTTTTTTTCGCAAAGTATCGTGCTTAGTCATAATACCACTCCTGCCTATTAAATAATTCTACAATCAGTATCTGGGGAATAATGTTTAAAGATTTGCTCAAAATTGTCTATTACATTATCGCTACTTGCTGAGGCATCTCTCATAACAAAGTAAATAGGTTTTAATTTTGCTATTTCTGTGATAGTGCTTTCGTTTACATCTTTATCAAAACAAGCAACAAGGAAAGTATCTTCAACAAAATAGACTTCCTTACCTGCTATTTGCTTGCTTTCTATCTTCGCTGAAAGTTCTACGCCTAAGTCTAACATAACTTGGAATAACAAATCATCATTCGTTCTATCTTCTTTGATATTTTCTTTTTCATTAAAAAGCAATTCAGGAGTAAACTCCTCAGGAGTATAATAAACATCTTCCATATTTGAAGAATCAAGTTTCAATACTCTAAAACCTGTATCAAGATTTTCTGCTTTTTCTCCTAATTCTTCTTTTATCTTATTGCCTGCTCTACGAATACGCTCTTTACCTATCTCGCAAATATTCTTATACCCTGCCTTAAACGCCTCACTCTTCTCTTCTGTCTTTTCAGGCAACTGAACCATAATAAACTTACGCTTACCACCATCTTCCGCATTTAATTTCATAACAGCGTGAGCAGTGGTTGCAGAACCTGAAAAGAAGTCAAGGATAATTGAATCTTTGTTTGTATATAATTGCAAACAACGTTCAATCAAAGGGACTGATTTTGGATAATCAAAGTATTTTTTACCATCAAATAACTTTTGCAATTTTTGTGTTGCATCTTGGGAATGTCCAACTTCCGAATGTTTCCAAATAGTCATTGGAGTTATTCCTGTTTTCTTTAATTCAGACAAAAATCGTTTCATTGCTGGAACATTATCTCCATTAGGTCCAAACCAAATCCTATTATCTTTGAGTCTCTCACAAAACGCTTTTTGTGAGAGCCTCCAGCTGCGTCCAGCTGGAGGCTCAACAATACGCCCAGAGGGCGTAGTTATAGGGTATATATTTTCTTGTACTGCTGGTCCTACCGACAAATCACTTGCTTTCCAAACACCTCTCGAATCATTGTCTGGATTTGAATATCTATCATTTGCCTCTGCACTACGCAATATTCCATTACATATTGCTATTTCTATATCTTTTGCATAACAAAGAATATAATCGTGTGAAGGAGAAAAATGTTTCATTAAATTTATCGGTGAATATGCTCTTTCCCAAACTACTTGTGCTAAAAAATTTCTCTCTCCAAAAATTTCTTCAACAACATTTTTCAAATTTTTCACCTCATTATCATCAATAGAAATAAAGATAACTCCATCGTCTGAAAGTAAGTCTCTTGCAACTTTGAGGCGTGGGTATATCATATTCAACCAATCGGTATGGAAACGACCGTTGCTTTCGGTGTTTCTTTGCATTGGGTCGATTGTTTGATTGCCTTCATCATCAAACAAACCACTTGATTGTTCAAAATCGTCTTTACCTTGTGCAAAATCATCATTATAGACAAAGTCATTGCCTGTATTGTAAGGAGGGTCAATGTAAACCATCTTCACCTTACCAAGATAAGTCTCACGAAGTACCTTTAATACATCAAGATTATCTCCTTCAATATATAGATTTTCAGTATTTTCAAAATCAACACTTTCTTCTCTACAAGGGCGTAGCGTCATTGTAGTTGGAATATTTGCTAATTGATTTGCCTTGCGTTTATCAGGCCATGTGAATTGATAACGTTCTGCTCCTTCTTCTATAATTTCATCTGATAATTCTGCCTTTAATTTTTCAAAATCAATACCAAGTTCCACCTTACCATCTTTACCTAAATGCTCTGTTACACAATTAGGGAACAATTGTGCTATTTTATCTATATTTGTGCCTATAACATCAAGACTTTTCATTTTTAGTTTTTCCATTATATCTGATTTTTTAACTGCTTTTTTTAACTGCTTTATCTGCTCAAAATACTCTCTTTTACGTTTTGGTTGTTTTTCGTTTGCCATTTTACGTTCAAGAACACTTATTTGAGAAAGTATTTTTTGTTTTGTATCATCGCTTGCTATTTGTTCCGTTAGGGTATTTCCTTCCTCTATCTCTATATCACCTATACTTTTTACTATATTCTCCCAAACAAAATCAAGATTTAGTCCTGATAAAGAAAGTTTAGCATCTTCACTTGTTTGCCAATTAGAAGAAATCAATTTGGTGTGATATATTGCAAATTGAACTTTGTTTTCATAGTGTAAGGCAAGTATCATATTTTGCGGAATAAGTTTGGTTAGTAAAGCAATATTCTTACTATCATAGTTTTTTCTTTTTAACTGCACTGCTAACACATAAAGACTTCTTATTTCTTTACCCTCTGTTAATGCAGGAAGTGTTTCAGGAGAAATCACTCCCACAATATCAATACGAGAGATATCACTATCAAAACTTTCTTTTTGCGAAGTCTTTAAATCAAACTTTGTAAAGATTGCTTTCTTTGGTAGTTGCTTTTTTATTTCTGTTGATTGAGGTAGTGAGTACATAGTCTATTTTATTACTAAGAAACATATCAATTCAAAATCATCAAGTCCTTTTATTTCTTTGGTAAAGAGTGATGTTTGTACCCCACTTAAAAAACCATCTATATCACTTATTTCTTTCACGTTTATAATAGATGATATTGCTTCTCCAAGCAAGTCTGAATATTGTTTCATATTCTTTCCATCATTAGTAATTTTGTTAAACTCTCTACAAACCTCCATATCAGGACTTGTTTTACCTTTGCATAAGAAGCGTAAGCGGTCTAGTAGTTCTTTTGGTGAAAGGTGATTAACAATTACTTCATTATCCTCTGAAATATAAACCATATAGAATGGATGTAAACGATTTTTGTAATCTATGTTTACTCCATTATTTCTATTTTTTAACACATAAACAACTCCTGCTGGACTATCTTCTCGTGCAGGAACTACTGCGTGCAAACCAAATGGCGTGTGTTCTATATTTGGATTGTCTTTCATATAGGCAAGCAAGTCCAAACGAAACTCATTCAATCCTAAATCCATAATAGATATTCCTGTATTCATTTCTTCTATATCTACTATTTCTGTTTGCAAGCGTTTTAGTTGTTCTCTACGATATTCTAAGTCGCCTTTTTCTTCGGGTGATATAGGATTGTCATCTCCTGTTGCAGTCAAGACAGATATTTTCATTCTTGCCTCTACTCGTCCCTTTAAGTCTATATATTCATCAAGCGTTACGTTAGGCCAATAATTAACTAATTGAATTACGCTATTACGACTTCCTATTCTGTCTATACGTCCAAAGCGTTGAATAATACGTACCGGATTCCAATGTATGTCATAATTTATTAGATAGTCGCAATCTTGTAGGTTTTGTCCTTCTGATATACAATCGGTTGCTATCAATACATCTATTTCATCTTGAATATGTGGAAATATTACTGCTTTTTCTTTTGATATTGGAGAAAATAAGGTTAAGACTTTATTGAAATCTAACTTTTCTCTTTGTGGTAATTTTAGTGTAGTGCGTGCTTCTATATCTCCTGTTACAAGTGCTGTGTTTAATCCGTGTTTTTCTTTTATTGGTTGTGCTAAGCAATTGTATAAGTATTCGGCAGTATCACTAAAAGCAGTAAAGATGATAACTTTTTTATTACCCTCATTTATAGGATTAGAGAATTTATATCGTAAGTCTTCTATTAGTTGTTGTAGTTTACTATCATATTCCGGTGTAATATCTTTCAGCATTAACAATAACAATTCTAAGTTTTCTAAATCTTTTTCTAAGTATCTTTGCCAAGAAATATAGTCTAAATCCGCTAATGCTATCTTTGTTTTCTTACCTCCTATGAATACATCTGATTCTCTATCGTCATAATCAAAATTATATGATATATCTTCTATTTCTAATTCCAAGTTTCGTTCTCGTTCTATTACTTGTATTTTATCAATAGTTGTTGATATTAGTCTTTGTATGCGTTCTAAGGTTAATCGGAAAGAGTTTACAGAACTTTCTAAGCGTTTCAAAAGGTTAATACTCATTAAACGACGAATACCTTTTTCTCGCCCTGCCATAGCACGTCCTGCAAAATAATCATTATCTCTATCGTTGTCTATATAGTTTTCTCTTTTACTTGGTAATATAAAATCCGATGGTGTATAGATTGCTAGGTTTAGTTGATTTATTATTTCATAAATTTCATTGTAGTTAATAGCAGAATTAAGGGTTGTTAAATCGGGACGACGTGCAATAGGTGCTAAGCGTGTAGGAAATTTACCTATATCAGCAGTATCATAATATTGCTCAATATGTTTACGACTTCTTGCAATGGTAACGCTATCTAATACTTCAAAGAAATCAAAACTTAAACGATTCAATAATTCTTTGGTAGTACGTTCTTCCGCCGGTAGTTTTGCCCAAATATTATATTCTGTTTGTGCTTGACGAAAAATATCATCAATACTTGAAGATGTTTTCAATAAATCGTCTATCTTATCACTTTCTCCTTCGTATGCTAATTGTATTTGGTTTTTCAGGTCATTAAAACGATTGTTTACAGGTGTTGCTGAAAGCATTAACACTTTTGTTTTTACTCCCAAACGAATTACCTTATTCATCAACTGTAAGTAACGATTTTCTCTTGGATTTTCATCATTATCGTCAGTTGTAACTTTACCTCCATTTCTAAAATTATGACTTTCGTCTATTACAACTAAATCATAGTTTCCCCAATTTATATAAGACAAATCTTGTCCATTGGTTTTTCCGCTTGTACGAGACAAATCACTATGAAAGAACACATCATAACGTAATCTATCCTTTGCAACAGGGTTATTAAGATAATTACTCTTAAATGTAATCCAGTTATCATTAAGTTTTTTAGGACAAAGTACTAATACGGACTTATTTCTATTTTCATAGTATTTTATAACAGAAAGTGCAGTGAAAGTCTTTCCTAAACCTACGCTATCTGCAAGAATACAACCATTGTATTTTTCTAGTTTATTGATAATGGCAAGGCATGCGTCTTTTTGAAAATTATATAACTTATTCCAAATCTGACTACTTTTAAAACCTGTTGCTTCATTTGGTAAATCATCTTCGGAAATATCATCAAGAAATTCTCGAAATATGTTGTATAGCGTAACAAAGTAAAGAAAGTCGGGTGAATTTTCTTTGTAAGCATTAGTGATATTATCTAACACCTTTTCTGTTACTACTTGCATCTTGGAATTGTCATTCCAAACTTGATTAAATAAAGATAAATACTGTTGTGAGAATGGTGCAGTGAATTTATTTATCATTGTGTAGGCATTGTCTCCTCGTTCACAACCTAATTCAACAGTAGTAAAACCAGTAATAGGCATATACGCTTTATCATCAACCGTTGCAAAACCCGTCATATTCTCACCTGTACGATTGGACTTAAAACATACTTTCTTTCTTATCCATTCGGCACATTCTTTTGCAATTGCCTTTTGTGATAGTTCGTTACGAAGTTTTATTTCAAATTCCGAACCATAGAGATTTCGCTCACGATTGAGACGAGGAATATAAAACTCTCTTTTTTGTTTGTTCGCCTTCTCTGTAACAAATGTTGGTGAAGTAAAAATAAATCTTAACTCTTCAACATCTTTGAGTTGAGATTTTAATTCTTCAAAAGCATAGATTGAAAAACAAGAAGCAGCGATAGAAACTTTACTACCTTTTTTCAATTCTACAACCAAATCGCTTTTTAACGTCTTGTTAATGTTATCTATAATCTCCATAAGACTTATCTTTACACCTATATGTTGCAAAGTTACGAAAAATAAACTAACATATACTAATTTTAAACCTTGATTTTAATTCAACAACTCTTTGTTTTGGGAAATTATTTCAGCGTTTTTACACCACTAAAACGCCATTTTATCCAAAGCATCAATAACTTTCTTTACACCTATTTTTGTTTTTGCTAGATAAGGTTTCATTGCTTCGATTTCGGAGTGCGAAGTTATTTGTGCTATTAAATCTGAGGAAACACCCGCTTCTATTGCAAGGGTAATAAATGTACGTCTTGCTGTATGACTACACAAATCCGACTTTGGAATTTTCTTTATTATCTTTTCATTTAAGCGATATTGATAAGAAATCCACTCACCTTGCAACTCTGCCATTTTACCTATCTCCTTCAAATGTTTGTTGTATTTTTGGTTACTAACAAGCGGGAAAACTTTCCCTTCAACATACTCATATTTAGCATATTTTTCATAAATCTTTGAAGCAATACTTGAAAGCGGATAACGCACTCTATCATCGTCTTTTTCAGTTAAAATATCCAATTCATACCCCTCATCAGTCTTAATTATATTCTCTTTTTTCAAAGCACTAACATCACTATATCTTAAAGCAGTATAACATTGAAAAATAAAGGCATCACGAACTATATCAATCGTTGTAAAAGGTTCAAGTTCAAGATTATAAACCTTTTCCACCTCTTCACGAGTTAGATATTTAACAGCATTTTTACTCTTTGGCAACTTTGGAGCATAAGAAAAGAACTCTTCGTGAATTTGATACCCTTTTTTGTTTGCCCATGTGATGAATTGTTTAAAATAACTTAAACGTTTGATAATTGCTTCATTAAGCATTGTTTGTGAAAGTGTTACTTTCAATGAATCCATTGTAGAAATCGTCAAATTTGCAAAAGAAATATTCGGATTAAATTCAAAAACCAAATTTTTCAACCTTACAAACGCTTCTTTCATTGAAGTATTCCATCCACGCTGTTTCGATTGTTCTTCAATAAACTTTTCAAATAAAAAGAAAAACTCATCACTTAATTGACTATCAATTTGTTTATACTTATAATTAAAGCGTTGCTTCAAGTCTGAAAGAGAAATTTGAGTTGAACGAAAAATAGAAGAATTAAAGTAATCATCAATAAAATTTTCCATTTCTTGAAGTTTTTTATTTATAACTTGATATTCGAGTCCATTTATTTTACTTCCGTTTTTCACTCTACCCTGTTGCTTATTCCATCTTCTCTTATCGCAAGTGAAAGCAGTGTAAAGTTCAATCCTTTTACTCTGATACGTTACTCGAATAATTACAGAAGAACTACCATCTTGAGAACTTTTATGCCGTGATGTTTTTCTATTAAATTTCATCAAATAAATACTTTAAAACTGCAAAAATAAGAAACAAAAAATAATTCACCCAAAAAATCACCCAAAAATATGCAAAATATAACAAAACACCGCAAAACAATATAGTATATAACCCATTAAAAATTAAATACTTAAATATAATTCAAAACACTACAAAATATTACAAAATAATCTTTCTATTCCCTGTCCCTCCGCTTCTTTTATTTTTTCTTTGATTCCTTTATTTTTTACAATGAAATATTTTTTTTAAGCAATGAAATAAAAAATTTCTTTGAATTTAAAAATTCCACAATATGGAGATGAGACTCCACAGTATGGAGGAAAACCTCCACAGTATGGAGACAATAATAAATTAATAATAAAATAATATTTAAGAAAAAATTAAAAATAAAAAAGAAATAATTTTGTCAGTTTTTTTCATATCTTTGCAACTTGTAATAATTACAAGAATAATTGCGCGAAATCAAACAAAAAAAATAAAAAACATGTACAACAATTTTCAAAAATTTCTTCAAGAAGAAATACAAGGAATAAAAGACGCTGGTCTTTACAAAAACGAAAGGGTAATCATCACTCCTCAATCTGCTGCTATCAAAACCGCAGAAGCAGGTGATGTTTTAAATTTCTGTGCTAACAACTATTTAGGCTTGGCAGACAGTCCTGTTCTTATCAATGCTGCTAAAAAAGCATTAGATGAAAGAGGTTATGGTATGAGTTCTGTTCGTTTTATCTGTGGAACAGGTGATTTACACAAAGAATTGGAAAGAAAGATCTCTGAATTCTTTGGTACAGAAGACACTATTCTTTATGCTGCTTGTTTTGATGCTAATGGCGGTGTATTTGAACCTTTATTGAATGACCAAGACGCTATCATTTCTGATGCTTTGAATCACGCTTCTATTATTGATGGTGTAAGACTTTGTAAGGCTCAACGTTTCCGTTATGCTAATGCAGATATGGAAGATTTAGAAAAGCAACTTCAAGCTGCTCAATCTTGCCGTTTCCGTTTGATTGTAACAGATGGTGTATTCTCTATGGACGGTAATGTTGCTCCTTTGGATAAGATTTATGCTCTTGCTCAAAAGTATGACGCAATGGTGATGGTTGATGAAAGCCACTCAGCTGGTGTTGTTGGTAAAACAGGTCGTGGTACTACTGAACAATACAATTTAAGAGGACAAATTGAAATCCTTACAGGTACATTAGGAAAAGCATTTGGTGGTGCTGTTGGTGGATTCACAACAGGTAAGAGAGAAATAATTGAAATGCTTCGTCAACGTTCAAGACCTTATTTATTCTCTAACTCTATTCCTCCTATGGTTGCAGCAGCGGGTGTTGCTATGTTTAATTTGATTGATGAAACTAACGAACTTCAAGATAAACTTCACAACAATACAGATTACTTTGTTGCAGAAATGAAGAAAGCAGGCTTTGATATCAAACCTACTCAATCTGCAATTTGTGCAGTAATGCTTTATGATGCTAAACTTTCACAAGATTTT
>RHMF01000669.1_pt1 | contig 15472 bp, 12 predicted proteins | sample 5365151 | NCBI WGS metagenome assembly RHMF01 (sample SAMN10266501, study PRJNA497801) | feces metagenome | isolation source: feces | host: Bos taurus | place: China: Prairie of Fairy Mountain | collected 2017-08-14 | reverse complement strand
CGAGTTTTTTGACGAGACGTGCGTTGAAAACATATACGGTTGCCTTGCCCATATTCCCGACAAGGTGGTTCTTGTGGGCTGCAGTAAAACTGTCATGTCAAAACATTGCGAAATATACAGGAACCTGTTTTTGACAAGAGGATACGACGTGGAGTTTACTTACAAGACGATTGCCAAGGGAAACATTTCGTCAATAATGGAAAGTCTGAATGAAATTGTAGAGCAAAACGATGACTGTTATTTTGATGTCACCGGAGGCGACGATATATATCTTGTTGCAATCGGAATGATTTGTGGAAAATATCCCGAAAAGAACATCCGGATACATAGATTCAATGTTAAAAACGGTGCAGTAAACGACTGCGATCTGGATGGCGAAACAATTGCAATAGAAAGAACACCGTCTCTTACGGTAGAGGAAAGCATTAAAATTTACGGCGGCAGCGTTGTGTATGATGATGTAAAGCCGTGCGGTACGTTTCGTTGGGATATAAACGATGAGTTTAAAAAGGATATTGACGAGGCATGGATAATCTGCTGTGCAAATCCGTCGAGATGGAATGTGGACGTCACGTTTTTCGGTGCTTTAGATAGCTTCAGTGACAAAACTCTCGGGGATTCGGTGATATCGGTAAACGCTGAAACCGTGCTTGAAAAAATAAAAAAAGAAATAGATATAGACAGGCAGCTTCTTATAAAGCTATCCACGGCAGGGCTTCTCTCGTATTACGAGGTTGACAAGTCAAAGGTCTACCTTAAGTTTAAAAACAGCCGGGTGAAGCGCATGCTCACCAACGCAGGCAGAGTTCTTGAACTCAAAGTTTATTCAACCGGCCTTGATCTTTGTGAGAAAAAGGGCGAAAAGGTGTACAACGATGCTCTCAGCGGTGTCTATATTGATTGGGACGGAAAGGCAAATTCCGTACAGGGTCCCGACGGATTTTATGTTGATGCCGAAAACGAAATTGATGTTATTCTTATGCATGGCATAGTTCCCGTTTTCATTTCCTGTAAAAACGGCAAGGTGGATAAGGATGAACTTTATAAACTGAATTCGGTTGCGATGAAATTTGGTGGAAAGCACGTAAAAAAGGTGATTATCACAACGGGAATTGACCCTAAAGATCCGATAAATGCAAGTTTTGTCCAGAGAACCAAAGAGATGGAAATTCTGCATTTGGGCGGAGTGGGCAAAATGGATGATAAAACCTTTGTTTCTGAAATAAAAACACTTTGGAACAGAAATGTCGAGAAATAATTTGTAACGGGAGAGATAAAACTCTCCCGTTTATGCTATTATAAACAGTATTTCTTGACAAAAAATGCCGAAAGTATTATAATTTTGTTGGGATAAACCGCTTTTCCGTGCAATAAAACTGCGGCAGAGGCGGTTATTACGTATTCAAAAAAGCAGGGAGAGAAAAACATGATCGAATTTGTTTCTTGGTTAAAAAACATCAGGGAATGCTATATGAACGGCGGAAGCGAAAAAAAGTATATTATAGCTTTTTGTCTTGCTGTTATTTGTGTTGCAATAACAATTGTTTATTCCGTATATTATTACAAGAAGAATAAAACAAAAGCAAATTATCTCACAACGATTCATGTGTCGACCATAGGTTGTTTTGCTGCAGTGACTTTAATTAATTTTCCGATGACTTTGTCTGAGTTCGGAAGTCTGTGGACTGCATTCCAGATAACCTTGCATTCCTCGATAAGAATGTTTATACTTGACGGAGATTTTGTCGGAGTAAAAGAATTGCTGGACAGTCTGAACAGCGATGTCGGAACCCCGTATTTTATTTTAACAACATTGTTGTTTGTTTTAGCTCCTATTTTGACATTTGTAAACGTGTTTGCACTGTTCAAAAACATTATAGGCGAAGCCGGGTCAAGAAGCGGAAGAAACAGACCGTTTTACGTAATGTCGGAACTCAACGATCAGTCCGTAGCCTTGGCCAAGAGCATTTATGACAAATACCGGTTTGAATCCAAAAACAGTGACAAAAAAATAAAAAAACCCATGATTGTGTTTACGGATGTGTACGGTAAAAGCGAAGAAGACCATTATGAACTGTTGCTGAAAACCAAGGCTTTTTCAGGCATATGTCTTAAAAAGGACATATCAAGAATAGACATCAGTAAAAAGAAAGGTCTTGTGGAGTTTTTCCTTATAGGTATGAATGAATCTGAAAATATTCAGCAGGCAATCGGGCTCACCAAAGCATATAAAAACCGAGAAAATACTGCGATTTATGTATATGCTCAGTCCCGGAGTGCTGCGCACATTTTCGATTCAATGGATAAAGGCGAAATTCTTTTAAATTCCAAAATCAAAGAAGAAATCTTTGATAATGCCGATGCGGTTCTTGGCGGACAGAGTGATGAAACTCTGATTAAAAGCGTTACCGAAAGCAGCGGAACTTTCAGACTCAGACGTATTGATGCCGTTAACCAGCTTATCACCAAAACCGTAACTGACGAAAAATTTGTTGACAGAATGATGAGAGAGGCAAAAGAAGACAAAACCTTCTCTTTCACCATAATAGGTATGGGTTTGTACGGAAAACAGCTTCTCAAGACGCTTGTTTGGTTTTTTCAGAAATTGGACTATAAGCTTGAAATCAATGTTTTTGATGAAAATAAAAAAATCGAGAGCATAATTGAGCAAGAGTGCCCCGAACTTGTAACCAAGAACCCGTCAAACAAAAACGGTGACGCAAATTACGATATAAAATTCTTTCCCGGAAACAACTGCTATACTTCCGATTTCAACAAATGTTTTCAGGGTGAAGAAAAGGAACGTTTTGCAAGGACAAAAGCGGTATTTGTCACTCTCGGTAATGACGATATGAATATTGATGTTGCCATGAGAATCAGAGAAATGTTCGACCGAATCAAAGGGATTAATAAAGAAACGTTCCAAGATGTAAAAGAGATGAAAAAAAATCTCGAGGAAAAAAACCGAGAGTTTTGCGGCGACGAAAAAGAAGCGGAAATTCCGCCTTCACTCATTGAAGACCCCGATGAACTGATTGATAACCCCGTTATATTCTCAGTGGTGTATGATGAGAATAAGGCACAGATGCTGAAATGCGGTAATGAAGACTGCGGTTGCTGCTCGGGGAATGACAAATTTGAACTCAGAACTTATGACAATAATAAATACAGAATAAATTTCATCGGAAAACTTTCCGAACAATATTCTTATGATGTGCTGGATAATCTGAAAAAGGATGAAGGAAAAGCACTGAAATATCATCTTGAATGGCTGCGAATAGAAAAAAAGATTCGTGACGTGTACAATTCGGACAATGAATTTTGCAAACGGATGGAGAAAAATGAGCCGCAGAAAAAGGGAAAAGAAAGAGATCAATTATATGATGCCAACGGCAAGTTGAACCTTGAAACGGCAAGAAAAAAGCGCAAATGGGACGACGGATATGTTTATTATTCCGAAGCTGATGCAAAACAAGCTGAGGAGAGAGCTGCAAAGGCTGCAAATGCTGATGAAGCGAAGAAAGAACTTGAACTGTCAGCGCATATAAGAAAAAATATCGGTAAGGTCAACCCCGAAGTTGTTATAACAGAAATCACCAATTATCTCACATTTGAATATTACAAAAATTCTTCCATGGCAAAGGAATTGCATAAGAGAATTATTATGAACGGATTCGAGGTCTGTCAACTTACCTGTACCTGCAAAAAATGTAATAATAGCAGAATTACAGAACATATGAGATGGAATGCATATATGCGCAGCATAGGTTATATTTACGGTCCGAAGCGAGGCAACAGAGCGAAGGTACATCAAGATCTTGTTACATGGGACGAATTGAAATTTGTCGAAAAATTTAAGGACTGAGAGCATTCAGCCAACGTACTGTCAAGAAACAACGATATTGACACTGCTGTTTTTCGACGTGCTGCTTGTATTGATAAAAAGCGGCATAAAATTTGTTGGAATGTATATGCCAACATTAGAAATCTCAAAAAAGCACTGTGAAAGTGCTTTTTTGTATACTATTGACACCGGTTTTCAATGTGATATAATACATATATAACCTTCAAGGAGGTCTAGGAATGATAGTTTTTAATAAAAACGGTAATAAAGATTTTGTGGTTCTCAATTTTACCGACACCCAACTTTTAACTCATGAATGGGAAGAAAATTGTGTCGGCAGGAGAGTTCTTGAGTACACGGTAAATAAACTTGTGGAAGAAGTAAAGCCGGACCTTTTAACCGTAAGCGGCGACATTTCGGCGGCTGAATATCCGGAGGCATATACCAAATTTGCGGATATGATGGATAAGTTTGACATTCCCTGGACTGTTGTATGGGGCAACCATGATAACCAGTGCGGAGCCGAAACCATATCGAAATATGTTGCAGAGTATAAAACATATAAAAACTTTGTTTACGAAGAGGGTCCTAAGGAAATCGGAAACGGAAACTTTGTCATTGAAATATGTGAAAACGGCAAGCCTGTACACGGAATTGTCATGATGGATACCCATGACAGAGTCGAGTATAAAGGTGAATGGGCGTGGGCAAAGATTGTCCCCGAACAGATTGAATGGTATAAAAAGACGGTGGCGGAACTTTCGGCAAGAGGATGCGGAGAAACCACCATTATTTCCCATATACCGATTTATGCTTACAGACTTGCATATGAAGCCGCCTTCAATAAGGCGTTTTCCTCAGAAAAACTCACTTACATCGATACCTTTGACGGTGAATGCTGGAATGAAGGATATAAAAACTCCTACGGTATTAACCTGGAAGGAATATGTTCGTTTGAAGAGGATGAGGGAATGTTTGATGCCATAAAGGAAATGGGATCAACAAAGCTTTATATCTGCGGACATGACCATATAAATACGACTTGTATCGAATATCAGGGAGTAAAGCTTATGTATGCTCTCAAAACAGGAAGAGGCTGCTACTACAAAGAGCCGTATAACGGAGGAACGGTTATCAGAATAGGTTCTGACGGCAAGGCTGTGGCGGAGCATAAATTCTGCGACGAAGGAATCTGATAAAGGCACATAATGAAAAGACACCGAAATGAAATTCGGTGTCTTTTTTTGACAAAATATGAGCGCATTTTTGTTTATAATATAATTTAATGTAGTTTTTTATAGGAACATTATTCGTTTCTATTGACACACATCTCTTTTAGTAATATAATTATTATGCTATATTATAATCATACTTGCGCCCTTTGGCGTATAGACGAAAGAGGATTGTTATGATTAAAGACATAAAACCGTTTGAGAAAAAGGTATGGCTTGCAACTCCAACAATGCACGGGAAGGAACTCGAATACATAACCGATGCATACAATAAAAACTGGATGTCAACGGTAGGTGAGAATATCAACGAGGTTGAAAGAATCACCTGCGAAAAAATAGGTTGTAAAAATGCGGTGGCACTTTCCTGCGGAACGGCAGCTCTCCATCTTGCCGTAAAGCTTGCAGGTGTAAAACCGGGGGATAAGGTGTTTTGTACCGATATGACATTTGCGGCAACTCTCAACTCCGTTGTTTACGAAAAAGCAGAGCCCGTATTCGTTGATACCGAGTATGATACATGGAACATGGACCCCAAGGCACTTGAAAAGGCGTTTGAAATATATCCTGATGTAAAGGTGGTTGTTCTTGCCAACCTTTACGGCACACCCGCAAAGATGGATGAAATCGTTTCCATCTGCGAAAAGCACGGTGCTGTTATAATTGAAGATGCGGCAGAATCGCTCGGTGCCACATATAAGGGCGTGCAGACAGGTACTTTCGGTAAATATAATGCAATTTCTTTCAACGGAAATAAAATCATAACAGGTTCTTCCGGCGGCATGCTTCTTACAGATGACACCGAAGGCGCAAACAAGGCGCGTAAATGGTCGACTCAAAGCAGAGAAAACGCTCCTTGGTATCAGCATGAAGAAATCGGATACAATTACAGAATGAGTAATGTTATAGCCGGTGTTGTAAGAGGTCAGTATCCTTATCTTGAAGAGCACATTGCTCAGAAGAAAGCAATTTATATGCGTTATAAAGAAGGATTGAAGGGCCTTCCTGTTTCAATGAATCCTTATGACGAAAGCATTATGGAACCAAACTTCTGGCTTTCCTGTATGATAATTGATGAAGATGCTATGTGTAAGCAGGTGAGAGGCGACAGCGACGTATGCTATGTAAGCGAACCCGGCAAGAGCTGTCCTTCCGAAATTCTCGACACCCTTGCAAAGTATAATGCCGAAGGCAGACCAATCTGGAAGCCCATGCATATGCAGCCTATGTACAGAATGCATGGTTTTGTAACGGCAGAGGGTGACGGCAGAGCAAAGACAAACGCGTATATTGCCGGTGGCGTAAAAGACGTCGGTGCTGATATTTTCCAGAGAGGACTCTGTCTTCCCAGTGATAATAAGATGACACCCGAACAGCAGGATATAATTATCAAAATTATCAGAAGCTGTTTTGAATGATAAAGCTTTGAAAGGCGAAAGACATGAATAACAGAGTAGTTATTATAGGAGCCGGCGGACATGCAAAGGTTGTTGCCGATATTGTCCGCAAAAGCGGTGATTTTGTTGAGGGATTCCTCGACGATAACGAGGAAAGAACCGGCGAAGCGTTTTTCGGAGCGCATATTATAGGAACGAGCCGAGAAATAGAAAGACTTTCAGCTGATTGCCTTTTCTTTTCCGCAATAGGAAGCAATAAAGTACGAAAGCACATTTCCGAAAGCTTTGACTGCCGTTGGTATACTGCAATTCACCCGACCGCCGTAATAGGAGAGGGTGCAAGTGTGGGAGAGGGAAGCTGTGTTATGGCAAACGCCGTTATCAATCCCGCTGCGTCGGTAGGAAAGCACTGTATCGTCAATACGTCGGCAATTGTCGAGCACGACTGCAAGGTAGGAGATTTCACACATATGTCGCCAAAGAGTTCCATTTGCGGTGCCGGAGCCCTGGGAAGCCTTGTATGGCTGGGAACAGGCGCTACGGTTGTGAACGGTGTTTCGGTATGTGATGAAACGGTTGTGGGTGCAGGAGCCGTTGTTGTAAAAAACATCGAAGAATGCGGCACATATATCGGTGTTCCCGCAAAGCGTATAAAGTAAAATATAAGTTGATTGGAGAATAGTTATGTCAATAACCCTGATGTATATAACAAATAACCCCAAAATCGCCTCCATAGCACAGGACGCGGGGGTTGATAGAATCTGGATTGACCTTGAAACCAAGGGCAAGGAAGCCCGTCAGGCGGGAATGAATACCGTAAAATCCAAGCATACAATAGAAGACATAAAGGCACTTCGTCCTATCGTCAAGACCTCAGACCTTATGGTAAGAGTAAATCCCCTTGACGAAGAATCAAAGGACGAAATAGATAAGGTTGTGGAAGCGGGAGCTGATTATATAATGCTTCCGATGTTCCGAACACGTGATGAAGTTGAAAAGTTTATTTCTTATGTAGGCGGCAGAGCAAAGACGATGCTTCTTCTTGAAACGGCAGAAGCGGCGGCAAATCTTGAAACCTATGTAGATGTTCCCGGTATTGATGAAATTCATATCGGACTTAACGACCTGCACCTTTCATACGGAATGACCTTCATGTTTGAACTTCTTGCGGACGGAACTGTGGCAAGACTTACCGAAACCTTAAGAAAGCATAACATTCGCTTTGGTTTCGGCGGTATGGCAAGGATCGGCTTCGGAACACTTCCTGCCGAAAGAATTCTTACTGAGCATTATAAGCTCGGTTCGGAAATGGTAATTCTTTCAAGAGGTTTTTGCGATGCGAATCTTGTTGAAGACCCCGAAAGTGTAAGAGACGATTTTGTGACGGGAGTAAGAAGAATCCGCGAAAAAGAAAAGGAAATTCTCACATATACTGAAAAAGATTACGCGGAAAACTTTGAGACAGTGAAGGAAAAGGTTGACGAAATCGTTGAAACCATAAAAAAGAAAAAAAGTGAAAACTGAGGTTTTTGATATATGAAGGTAATGCAGATAAACGCCGTATATGGCGTGGGCAGTACAGGCGTAATTGTCGAGGATATTCATAATCTTGCACTTGAAAACGGAATGGATTCCCATGTTGTATATTCAAGTACAAATAAGAAGCAGGATGGAATAGTGAACGGCTATGCCGTAAAGGGAAACCTTGAGAAAAAAATTCATGCTCTTCTTTGCAGAATTAACGGAAGACAGGCGTACTTTTCCCACATTGCCACATCAAAGCTTATTTCCCATATAAAGAAAGTAAAACCAGATGTTGTGCACCTTCACAATCTCCATAGCAATTACATAAATCTCAATATGCTTCTTTCATACCTTGGAAAAAGCGAAATACCCACCGTGATTTCCCTTCATGACTGCTGGTACTTCACGGGCGGATGCTTCCATTATACGAGCGCAGGATGTGATAAGTGGACAAAAGAATGCGGTTCCTGCCCTAAAAAGAAAAAGGACACACCGGCATACTTGTTTGATATGTCACACAAAATTCTCAAGGACAGAATAAAGTATCTGGGAAAAATAAAAAATCTCACTCTCGTGGGGGCTTCGGAATGGATGACCTCTGAGGCAAAACAGAGCCGAATACCTGCAAAAAGCTTTGCTACCGTTAATAACGGTATAGACCTCGGCTTCTTTGTGCCCACCGGCTCCGAACTACGCAAGGAACTCGGCATAGAAGATAAATTTGTTGTACTTGCTGTGGCAAATAAATGGATGCTTCCCGTAAATGCCGAAACCTTTAAAACCGTAACCGAAGGACTTGACGAGGAAACGGTAATGCTTCTTGTTGGATGCAGCGAGGAACAGAAAAAGAACCTTCCTGCAAATGTTGTTCCCATAGATTACATAAAAGACAGAAACATACTCAGATGTGTTTACTCGCTTGCCGATGTGTTTGCAAACTGCACAAGAGAGGATACTCTTGCGACGGTAAATATTGAAGCTCTCGGTTGCGGCACTCCTGTTGTGGCATACAGAAACACAGGTAACCCTGAAACGATAGGGGAAGGATGCGGTTTTTCCGTGGAAACCGGAAATGCAAAGGAAATGCTTGAAAAAATCCGTGAAATAAAGAAAAACGGAAAAGCGGTATACAGCCAAAGATGCCGCGAGTTTGTAACTGAAAAGTTCAGCAAGGCAAATTATAATAAGTATATTGAAATATATAAAAGTGTCTGTAAATGATTTTTAGTAAAAATGCAGACAAAGGTACATAAGGACGAAATAATATGTCGAGAAAAACAAGGACAAAGTCGGGTGTATTCAATATAAGAATTCCCTGCGTATTCATGTTGTTTGTGGTACTTAATCTTTTCTGGGCTTTGTGGGGCGAATTCGGCGTGTCACAGCTGGCATATACTGCAAGTTCAATGATTCTCGTCGGGTGGGTAATGATTCATATTATTACCAACATGAATACAAAATACGACACAACCATGCTCATTCAGTTCGGTGCAACGCTTTTGTGGTGCCTGGCGATGATATATGCGTACACTTACGGTTACCATCTCAAAACCGTATCGTTTTTCGGTGTGCAGATGGACCAGCACGCAAGAATTATTCTTTATGATGCAATACTGCTTTTACCGGGAATGTTCTTTGCGGAAAAATACAAGATAAAATTCGGAAAACTTATTAAGTTTATCGTATTTGCCGTAGTTGTTTCGAGTCTTATTCTTACGGTAATAGCAAGTATTCAGCATCCTAATGCCATGAGAGAAAGAGAATCCCTGAAGAACACTGCTCAGGCATCCATTCTTTTCGGTCTGCCTGATTATTCGGTAATATACGGACTTTCGCTTCTTACCCCGTGGTTTGTGTGGAAGGCTGATTCGAGTACAGGCAAGAAAAAGTTATACTATGTTATTATTTCCGCAAGTCTTAGTGTAATGATTGCCATTTCCCAGTTTGCCACTGCGTTCCTTGCGCTGATTGTGGGTATAATGGCTTATTTTATACTTAAAACCGGAAAGAACAAACTCGGGTCAATGCTTTGGCTTCTGGTTGTAATCTCGGTTGTTGCCATCGGAAGAGACGGCTGGGCGGAAATCATCTCAGGTATTGCGTATTCGGTTGAAGGATCATGGTCGCAAAAACTTTTTGAAATTGCCGAATTTGTCGGAGGAAGCAGAGCGGGAGGAGACCTTCAGGCAAGACTGGAACTTTATAAACAGTCGTTTGATGTGTTCCTCAAGAGTCCCTTGTTCGGAATGCTTTCGGGTTTCTCCGAAGACATTGGCGGACATGCTACGTTACTTGATATGCTTGCGCTTGTAGGTGTCGGCGGAACGGTGCTGTTCATTACTATGATATATCAGTCTGTTGCAAGAATTTATAAGAGAAGTCATGACAGAGAAAAGAGAGCGGCGCTCTGGGCGATCCTCATTGTTTACTGCATATTCTTTGTCATGAAAAATATAATCGCGGCAATATCTATCAATTTTGCATTTTTTGTATTGGTGCCGATACTGTTCGGTTCGGAGGAAGAATGAATATAATAAAGAAATTTGTATATGACAATATAGTTCCTTTTACGGGAATGCTGCTTAGCAACAAGAATAAATATATAAATGTCATTTACTACCATGATGTTGTAAAGGGCGAGGCGCATAGCAGCCAATATGTTAATGTGGATGTGTTCAAGAAGCATATGCTTTACATAAAGGAAAAGGGATATACAACATATACTTTTGACGAGCTTGATGCAAATGAAGATAACGTAAAGTATTCGAAAAAAAAGCTGCTTATAACCTTTGATGACGGCTGGACTTCAAACTATGATGAAATATTTCTTTTCATGAAGGAAAACGGAATCAAGTATAACGTCTATCTCACGGCGGGTAAAATCGGCAAAGAAGAAGGCTATCTTACCTGGGAAAAGGTCAAAGAGATGTATAACAGCGGCATTGTGGGATTCGGTGCTCATACGGTAACTCACCCCGCAATGGATAATCCGGACGATGAGAATTTCTCATATGAGGTTGACGAAGCAAACAGAATAATCGAGAACAATCTCGGATTTGTTCCCCGCGACTTCTGTTATCCTTTCGGAAAGTACAGCGAAAAGTCTCTTGATTATATGCTTGAAAAGACGCCCTATACAAGAATTTACACCTCAGACCTCAGATATTCCTATGAAAAGTCGAAAAAAATCGTTTTCGGCAGAAGTTCTGTCAACAGCGACGAATCCTTCAAGACCTTTGTTCATAAGGTTAACGGTAACTATAATACATTTTCTATGATAAAAGGAAAATAAACATATCAGAAAAGAGGGAAAGCATGAGTGAAATAATTTATGACTGCCGATGGAGTGACACGGTAGACGAAAAATTCATAAAGGATTTTATCGATACCGAAAACGCAGTATTCGGTGAAGACTATACCGAAGAACTGTTCCGCAGAAAATATGTGGATAACATCTACGGAAAGTCTGTTGTTGTGGTTGTTTATATCGACGGCAAACCCGAGGGAGCAAGAGGCCTTTGGAGAAACGATCTTAGCGGTATGGAAGCATATCAGCCCGGAGATACATGTGTAACCGAAGCTTGTCGCGGTAAAGGAATCTTCTCGGAAATGACAAAAAAGTCAGTTTCGATGCTTCCCGAAGAGGCGCTTATATATAATTTTCCCAACGGTAATTCCTTCCCCGGATATATGAAGATGGGATGGAAGCTTGTGGGTGAATATAAGCTTTCGCTCTTCAGCAAAAAAGCGTATGAAAAAGAAAATCCCGTTAAGATGGATGAAGAATATTTCAACTGGTGGGCAAAGCACTCCGAAGGCTTTATGTCTTATAAGTGCAAGGACAGTTTCTACCTTGTAAAGAAACTCGGCAAACCGTTCTGCTTCAAGATCGTTGCAGAGGTTGATAAGGCGGTGGCAGATAAGTTCTCGCCCGCAGGTTTCGGATTCTATTTTTACAGAAGCACAAAGGAAACCTTCTATAACAAGAAACTCGGCATGCCGATACATATTGTAAGTAAATGTGAAAATCCGCCTCATATTCCTGTATGGAAAATGGATGTAATCTAGAAAGAGTGATATTTTGAAAAATCAAAGAAAACTCGGCTTTGTACTGTCGTATGTGAGTATTCTTGTGTCCTCTCTCATAGGAATAGCTTTTACTCCGTATATGATAAGCACCTTGGGAAAGGACGAATACGGGCTCTATCAGTTGCTATATGCGGCAATCGGGTATTTTACTCTTCTTGACTTCGGTCTTGGCGGAACCCTCACACGTTTCATATTAAAGTACAAATCCCAAAACGACGAGGAAAAGGTGAACTCGGTTGTTTCCATATGCGTCAAGATTTATTGCACCATGGGCATTGCGGTGCTGGCGCTGTCCTGCGCAGGCTCCTTCTGCCTTGAATATCTTTTTCCGGGTTCGATAAACGACGCAAATCTTCTTCAGGCAAAAACAGTATTTATTATCATGGGCGCAACCACCGCAATAAGCTTTTTGAGACATGCTTTAAGCGGCATTCAGGGCGCCGAGGAAAAATATGTTGTAATGAAACTTGTGGTAATAGCACAGCATATTTTCCGAATGATACTTATTTATATTCTGATTAATAGCGGCATAGGCGCTGTCGGCGTGGTTACTGCCGACCTTATTGTAACGGTAGTGCTTCTTGTGTTTGACCTGTACTACTGCCGCATAAGAATGAAATATAAGCTCCTGGCAGGAAAATGGGACAGAGAAATGTTTAAAGGACTGTTTTCCTTCTCGGTGTTTGTGTTCTTGCAGATTGTCGTAACTCAAATAAATATCGGTATAGACAGAATTGTTCTTGGCAGATACTCAACCCTTGAGCTCGTAGCTCTTTACGGTGTTGCAATGCAGCTTTATAACCTGTTCAATTCCCTCGGCGGAGTAATTTCAGGTATAACGCTGCCTCAGGTAAGTAAGGTTGTTTTTGCGGGTGCCGGTGTTAATGAAACCACCGACTGCTGCGCCCAGTACAGCCGTTACCAGCTATTCATATCGGCACTTCTTCTCGGAGGTTTTGCGGTGCTCGGCACCCACTTCGTTTCCCTTTGGACACCCGAATATACCCCTGTACAGGTTTATATAGTGGTGCTGCTCTTGGTAGTGCCTCAGTCGCTGGAGTCGGTCGAAGGAACGATATTCAATGTAATGAAGGCAAAGAACCTTCAGGCAACAAGAAGCCTCATTCTGATTGCCGTTGCAGTTTTACATATTGCACTTTCGGCCATTCTCGTAAATGTAATTCCCGTATACGGTACCGCGATAGGCTCATTTATCAGCTTTGTTCTCGGAAACTGGATATTGTCAAATATTTACTATCATAAAAAAGTTGGCGTAAATATGTTCCGGTATTTTGGAAAATTGTTCAAGGGAATTCTTCCTGCCTGGATAATTTCCATTGTAATCGGTTTTGTAATCGCGCTTATTCCTGTAGAAGGATGGCTTGGATTTGTGGTAAAGGGCGGACTTTACGTTGCCGTGTACGTTGTTCTTCTTGTTCTTATGGGTATGAACAAAGGAGAAAAAAAGATGTTTATTCAAATGCTTAGAAAAGCAAGAATTATAAAATAAAATGTATGGGGGAAATCTTATGTTAAGCAGACAGACAGACAGACAGACAGACAGACAGACAGACAGACAGACAGACAGACAGACAGACAGACAGACAGACAGAAACATCTGTTCTAATGTTGTTCTTTGTCAGAGATGACACATTTTCACAGGTTTTTGAGGCAGTAAGAAGGGCAAAGCCAAAAAAACTTTATTTGTTCCAGGACGGTCCGAGAGCACACAGACCTGATGATATGGAAAACATTTTGCGTTGCAGAAAGATTTGTGAAAACATAGATTGGGATTGTGAAGTTTTCAGAAATTATCAGGAAAAGAATCTTGGATGTGATACCTCCCAGTTTACAGCATTTTCTTGGGTTTTTGACAATGAGGAAAAAGCAATCATTCTCGAGGATGATGTTGTACCGTCTCAAAGCTTTTTCAAATATTGTGATGAGTTGCTTGAAAAATACAAGGAAGACAAAGAAGTCTTTATGATATGTGGCAGAAATCAGCTTGGACAAACAAATTATGATGACAACAGCTATTTCTTTGCAAAGGCCGATAGTATTTGGGGTTGGGCTTCCTGGCGAGACAGATGGGCTCTTTGCGATCATATGCACAAATTCCTTGATGATGAAAAGCTGGTTACTAAAGTGAAGAACGCCGCACCTACAAGGTATGATGGTGAACAATTTATAAAGCTTTGTCAAAGACACAGAGCGAAGTCCACAGAAGAGTATGTTGCTTCGTTTGAAACACCCATTCGTGCGGCGATGCATTTACTCGATAAGGTGTCAATTATTCCTAGGGTAAACCTCATACAGAATGTAGGAATAACGGGTAACTCGGAGCATACGTCCGCCGGACTTGATAAAATACCCAAAAAGCAAAGACAATTATATACCATCACAGGCATGGAGCTGGATTTCCCCCTTGTTCATCCCTCTGAAAAAGTAGAGCACAATGAGTTTCTTGTTGAAAGACTCAAACTTATGGGTAAGAGCTCGGCTGTAAGAAACTTTTTCCATAGATTGAACGGTTGGATTTTAAGAAAAATTAAAAAATAAACCTCTTGTCAATACGCAATTGCTGTTGGCTGGGTAGTAATATAGATTAAATACTCATTTTTTGAAAGGTACGGATAAAAAATGTGGGATAAGAAATCAATCGAAAAACTCAAAGCAAAACTTGAAGCGTCGAAAAACGGCGGCGGCGAGCAGAGAATCGCAAAGCAGCATGAAGCAGGCAAAATGACGGCAAGAGAACGTATTGACTATCTTTTTGACAAGGATACCTTCGTTGAAGTCGGCGGCCTCGAGAGTAACCGATTTCGGCCTCGATAAAAAGAAGATAACCGGCGACGGTGTTGTTACGGGTTACGGTAAAATCGGCGGCAAGACAGTGTTTATTGCAAGTCAGGATTTCACCGTAATAGGCGGTACTCTCGGCGAGTGTCACTCGGCAAAAATCTGCCGTGTAATGGATATGGCGTATGATATGAGAGCGCCTTTTATTTCCATAAACGATGGCGGCGGAGCAAGAATTGAGGAGGGTATTATTTCCCTTAACGGATATAGCGGTATTTTTTACAGAAACACGAAAATGTCAGGTGTAGTACCTCAGATTTCGGTAATTCTCGGTCCCTGCGCCGGGGGTGCGTGCTACTCGCCCGCAATATCCGACTTCATATTTATGAGCGAGGATAATGCAAAAATGTTTATAACAGGTCCCGGCGTTGTAAAGGCGGTTACGGGTACTGTCATTTCGGCAGAAGAACTTGGCGGAGCAAACGTACACGGTAAGACAAGCGGTGTCGTTCATTTCGTACATAAAAACGATGCCGAAACCCTCGACGGAATAAAGAACCTTCTTTCATATCTTCCCTCCAGTGCATTTG
>RHMF01000604.1_pt1 | contig 15479 bp, 13 predicted proteins | sample 5365151 | NCBI WGS metagenome assembly RHMF01 (sample SAMN10266501, study PRJNA497801) | feces metagenome | isolation source: feces | host: Bos taurus | place: China: Prairie of Fairy Mountain | collected 2017-08-14 | reverse complement strand
CTACAGTTTTACCACCTTATCACACAACTTCCCGACTACAGAACGATGTGTGATTAATAGGATTGTTTTCTGCGGATTGACTGCAAAAAGGCGATGATATAGTTCGCGTTCTGTGGGCTCGTCGAGGGAACTGCTGATCTCGTCAAGCAGAAGGATGTCGCCGCCGTGGAGCAGTCCGCGGGCGATGGCAATACGCTGAGCCTGGCCCTCGCTGAGCCCGCTGCCTCGTTCTCCAAGTTCGGTGTCGATGCCATCGGGCAGATTAAAGACAAAATCAGCACAGGCGGTATGCAGTACCTGTCGCAGTTCGTTTTCTGTTGCATCTGGCATTGCCAATTGCAGGTTATAGCGGATGGTGCCGCTCATCAAAGTGTTGCCCTGCGGCACGAAACAAAGTTCACCGCCCACCTCTATCTCTCCGCTGGTAGGCTCTATGAAGCCGAGAATCATGCGGAACAGCGTGGTCTTGCCAATACCCGTTTCACCCATGATGGCAGTCTTGCTGCCGGCCTTGAAATCATGTGTAAAGTGGGAAAGTATCTCCCTGTCGCCTGTGGCATAGCGGAACGACACGTCTTTGAAGCGAATGCCTTCAGTACATGTATTGCCATGATGTGCAACTGACGGTGCTTGTGACGTCTCGTCCAATTCACATAGCCTGTCGATGCTGGCCGTTGCATGTATCACGCCTGGCACCATATTCAGCAGCTGCAGGATGGGACCCTGTATCTTGTTTACCAGTTGCAGGAACGAGGTCATCACACCGAAGGTGATCGTGCCGTTGCGCAGTCCTATACCTCCCCAAACGAAAGCCAGGAGATAGCCGAGTCCGAACACGCAGCCCATGACGAGCCGTGTGATGACGGTAAACCTCATGCGACGCATCATATTGCCGTGAAGCCGCTGCTGCATGGCGTCCAGCCTGTCCGTCACCCATTGCTCGGCATCCAGCGAGCGCAGCACGGCATTATGCTCCATGCCCTCCTGCACCTGCATCTGGATGCGGCTCTCGTCCTGCCGGATGTCAAGCGTCATCTGTCGCAGCCGTCTGGAAATGAGTTTGCCGAAAACGATGGCAAGGGGTGTCAGTAGCAATAGTGCCCATGCCAGCCGTGCGTCAAACCACCGCATCAGCAGGAACGCACCGCAGAGTTGTATCATCGTGATGACCATCTGCGGAAGGGTGTCAGTGGTCGTAGTGCTCACCTGCTCGATGTCCTTTGCCAGTCGTGAGGTGACATCGCCCGAATGCAGTTCCTGTCCATCATAGAGTTGCCTACGGAACAGGTTGCTGAAAATACGCAGCCGCAGGGCATTCGTTTGACGGACACCCGCAGAGGTTGACAGCCAATAGGCTACCTGCCTTAGGATTACACCGCCCACAACGGTCATCACCAGCCAACAGACCATCCGCAGCACGTCGTCAGTCGTTCCCTCGTGAATCGTCACGTCGATGAACTGCTTGCTGAGCCACACCATCAGCAGCCCGAGCGCCACCTGCCCAGTGCCTGCCACAATCTGCACCGCCATATTCCAGCGGATGCCCCGTGAGTTCTGCCAAAGCCAGCTTACATAATTGAAGTTTTTCATCCTCAGAGATTAAATACTTCTTTTCGCCATACCAACTTGTTGACTATGCCAACGTACGACTGTATTATCTTCACGACCTTGGTGGAGACATTCTCTTCGATGTAGTCAGGGACGGGGATACCATAATCGCCGGCAGCATTCATTGACACAGCGGTGTCAACAGCTTGCAGCAGACTCACTTCGTCGATACCTGCAATGAAGAAGCAAGCTTTGTCCAACGCCTCCGGTCTCTCTGTCGAAGTCCTGATGCAAATGGAGGGAAACGGATGACCAACAGACGTAAAGAAACTACTTTCCTCGGGAAGTGTACCACTATCGCTCACTACGGCAAAGGCATTCATCTGCAAGCAGTTGTAATCGTGGAATCCCAGAGGCTCATGCTGGATAACACGCTTATCGAGTTTGAAACCTGAATCCTGAATCCTTTTCCTGCTCCTGGGATGACAGGAGTACAGTATTGGCATGTCGTACTTCTCTGCCATCTTGTTGATAGCCGTGAAAAGACTCATGAAGTTCTTCTCTGTGTCAATATTCTCTTCACGATGGGCTGAAAGCAGCATATACTTGCCTTTCTCCAATCCCAACCGCGCATGAATATCACTCGCCTCAATCGCTGCCAGATTCTGGTGCAGCACTTCTGCCATAGGCGAACCAGTTACAAAAGTTCTTTCCTTTGGCAGACCGCAATCGGCAAGATACCTGCGGGCATGCTCAGAGTATGCCATGTTCACGTCGCTGATGATGTCCACAATGCGGCGGTTGGTCTCCTCGGGCAGACACTCGTCCTTGCAGCGGTTGCCGGCCTCCATGTGGAAGATGGGGATGTGAAGGCGCTTGGCACCAATCACCGACAGACAGCTATTGGTATCACCCAAAACCAGAACAGCGTCAGGCTTGGTCTGCACCATCAACTTATAACTCTTGTCAATGATATTACCCATGGTGGCTCCAAGGTCTTCGCCTACGGCATCCATATAGACATCGGGATCGTCCAGTTTCAAATCCTTGAAAAAGATACCGTTCAGATTATAGTCATAGTTCTGACCCGTATGTGCCAGTAAACAGTCAAAATACTCCCTGCATTTATTAATCACAGCCGCCAGTCGGATAATCTCTGGGCGGGTTCCCACTATGATAAGAAGTTTCAGCTTCCCGTTGTTCTTAAATTCTGCCATATATCAACTTGTTTAATTCGAAATGGTCTTATTCAACTGGATCAAAGTATGTGTCGGCTTTGTTGGGGTCAAACTGTTCGTTGGCCCACATGAAGGTGACCAGCGGTTCCGTGTCAGACAGGTTGATGATGTTATGTGTATACCCTGGCAACATCTGAATCGCTTTAATGTCCTCACCGGTCACTTCGAAACTGATGACCTCATTTTTTCCTTCTGAAGACAAAAGGTTCTCATTGCGTAACTGAATCAGTCCATGTCCTGAAACCACTGCAAATATCTCCCACTTCGAGTTATGCCAGTGCTGTCCGCGGGTAATTCCCGGCTTCGAGATGTTGACGCTGAATTGTCCGCACGACTTAGTCCTGATAATTTCGATAAACGAACCGCGATAGTCGTCATTGTTCTTTGGTATAAACACCATTTTTTCCTTAGGCAGATAACTCAGATATGTTGAGTACAATTTCTTGGCGAAGCTTCCCTCGGGAATCTCGGGAATCACCAGTGTTGTCCGCTGCGCCTCAAAGCTCTTCAGCAACTCTACAATCTCTCCTAACGTCGCCTTATGCGTTGTGGGTACATAGCAATATCTACCGATGTCAGATGGAAGAGGTAAGGTGGAAGAAGTATTTCTTTCCTTTGGGATGACAGTTAGACCGTCGAACTCGCATCGATGCTCATTGCCACAAAGAGCTGCTATCATTTCCTCTACAAGGTCGTCGATATATAGTAGTTCCAGCTCCACACTCGGGTCGTTGACGGTATATGGCAGGTCATTAGCAAACGCATTGCAGAATGTAGCTACAGCTGAGTTGTATTTTGGTCTGCACCACTTGCCAAACAAGTTCGGAAAGCGATAAACCAGAACATTGACGCCAGTTTCCTTGCCATACTTCAGGAACAAATCTTCCCCCGCCTTCTTACTACGGCCATATTCCGAATTTCCAAAACGTCCTGTCAGCGAAGCCTGCTGACTTGAGGAAAGCATAACCGGGCACTTATTCCCATGCTTTTTCAATGTATCGAGCAGGGTACTGGCAAAACCGAAATTACCTTCCATAAACTCAGAAATCTCTTTGGGTCTGTTCACACCAGCAAGGTTGAACACAAAGTCAGCCTCACGGCACCAGGCATCAAGTTGCTCTGCCGCAGAATCCAAATCATATTCAAAGACCTCATCCACCTGAACATCGTAGTTCCGAGCCTTCCCGTCCCTGATATTCTTCAGTTGAGCGCACAGGTTCTTACCCACAAAACCTTTTGCCCCAGTCACAAGAATTCTCATAATCTTCTAATTCTCTAATTCTTGATTTATACTAAATTAGAAATACCGTTCAATTCATTTTGAATATATTCCAGGTTTGCAATCTTCGCCTTCGTCTCTTCAAGATTCAAACGGCGGGTGTTGTCGCTATTGAACTCCTCAATCGTTGCACTCTTCACATCACCCTCTATGAAGTATTTATCGTAGTTCAAATCGCGGTTGTCAGCAGGAATGGCATAGAAGTCACCCATATCAATGGCCTTGGCAGCCTCCTCTTTCGTGAGCAATGTCTCGCACATCTTCTCACCATGACGGATACCAATGACCCTGATTTCAGGGCCATCAGGGTTCAAGTTGCAAGTTTCAGGATTCAAGGAGTTTAAGGCTTCGCCATATTGGTGTTTGAACAATTCGCATACGGCTTCCGCCTGTGTCTGGATAGTACACGCGGGTGCTTTCTGTACCAAAATGTCACCATTCTTGCCGTTCTCGAAGGCGAAGAGGACCAGGTCTACTGCCTCTTCGAGCGACATGATGAAGCGCGTCATCTTAGGCTCCGTCAGCGTAATGGGGTTGCCCTTGCGTATCTGGTCAATCCACAGAGGAATGACGCTGCCACGAGTACACATCACGTTACCGTAACGCGTGCAGCATATCTTGGTGTCACCGCTTAGGCGACTCTTTGCCACGGCAATCTTCTCCTCAATGGCCTTCGTGATACCCATCGCATTGATAGGATATGCAGCCTTGTCTGTCGAGAGACAGATGACGCACTTCACGCCGGCGTCGATAGCGGCATCAAGGGTGTTGTCGGTTCCTATCACGTTAGTCTTCACTGCTTCCATGGGGAAGAACTCACAGCTGGGCACCTGCTTCAGCGCAGCGGCATGGAACACATAGTCCACGCCTTTCATGGCATACTTCAGTGTGCTCTTGTTGCGAACATCACCAATGTAGAACTTAATCTTACTGGCCACCTCAGGCATACGCGCCTGGAAGTCATGACGCATGTCGTCCTGTTTCTTCTCGTCGCGCGAGAAGATACGAATCTCACCTATGTCTGTTCTCAGAAAACGGTTCAATACAGCGTTACCGAATGAACCTGTGCCGCCTGTTATGAGCAGCGTCTTGTCTTTAAATATACTCATAGATTCTTAATAATGTCCACGTAGTTCTCTATTACATACTCCACATCCTCGTCGGTTAGTTTGGTGTATAGCGGCAGTGTCACCTCGTTCTCAAACAGATGATAGGCATTCGGATAATCCTTGATGTCAAATCCCAGTGCCTTGTATCCGGTCATCATGGGCAGCGGCTTGAAGTGAACGTTGCACACGATGCGCCTTTCTGCCATCTTCACTATCACCTCCCTGCGCTCCAGGTCTGTACGCCCGGACAAACGGGTCATATACAGATGGCCATTCCCGGAGAAATCGTCGCCGTAGTGCTTCAACACGCTGACGGGCAGGTCCTTCATTGCATCGTCATACACGCTGATGATGTGGCGGCGGCGTTCCAGCATCTCCGGATAGCGGCTTAGCTGGGCTAAACCTATACTGGCCATGATGTCCGTCATGTTGCACTTGTACCACGGGCCTATCACGTCGTACTCCCAGGCTCCCAACCTGGTCTTTGCCAAAGCATCGCGATTCTGACCATGAAGTGAATACAACTGACACAGGCGATAGAGATAGCCATCCCATGTTTCTCCTTCGATACGGGGAACCATCGAACCTGCATCATACGACACCGGCTCCTGACCGAAGGGAAGGTTCCACACCAAAGCGCCGCCTTCAGCCGTCGTGAGGTTTTTCACCGCGTGGAAGCTGAATGACGAGAAATCTGCGATAGCACCGGCCTTTTTCCCATGCCACGTAGTGCCAAAGGCATGAGCATCGTCAGCAGAGACGATGATACGCCCGATTCTCTTTTGCAGCTCGTTGGCAGGACGGAACAAGTGCTTCTTTGCCTCGACGACAGCAAAAATCTTGTCATAGTCGCACATCACCCCACCCAGGTCTACGGGGCAGATGACCTTTGTGTGCTCCGTGATGGCGTCAGAGAGCTTCTCGTAGTCCATCTCCACACAATCTTTCTGGCTGTCCACCATCACCAGTTTGCACCCCACATGCTGTGTGACCGAGGCAGTGGCTGTATAGGTATATGCAGGCACGATGACCTCATCCTCCGGTCCTACACCGACGAGCCGCAGCGCCATCTCCATGGCAGCCGTTGCAGAGCTCAGGCACGCGGTCTTGGCGACGCCCACGTATTCAGCAATCTTTCTTTCAAACTCCTTGGTCTTTGGCCCCGTCGTAATCCAGCCACTCAGTATAGCCTCAGATGCCAGTTTAGCCTCAGCCTCCGACATGTCGGGAGGGGAAAAGGGAATGTTTCTTAATTTAGAAATCATATCTCAAAAAACGGTTATTGTTTTGCTACAGACTTGATAATGTCAACATATTTCTTGGCTCCCACCTCTTTGGTGAGGTTATCCACTATGTACTGGCGGGCATTTGCGCCCATCTCAGCACAGCGTGAGGGGTTCTCTGCCAGAACCTTTATGGCAGAAACAAACTCCTCCACGTTTCCGGCATGAGAGAACACTCCGCAATGATGGTGTTCAAGTATCTCTTTCAGCTCGCCCTCGTCGAAACTTGCCACAACCGGTCTGCCGCACGACATGACAGACCAGCTCTTCGATGGCATCGCACTGCCGCCAAGTCCCTCTTTGCAGGAGACTATGCATGCGTCTCCCAAAGAATATACATAGCTCACTCTTTCTACCGGCTGCAGGGGATTCAGGCAGACATTCCCCAGGTTCTCTTCTTCGATACGTCTGCGCAGTTCGCCCTCCATACCGCCAGAACCAAATACAGCAAACTGCACCTCTGGAAGCCTCTTTGCCCCGTCTAACAGAATCCCCGTGTTCTGCGCATTGCCAAGATTGCCGGCATAGACAATGGTGAACCTGTCGCGCCTCAACCCGAACTCCTCAAACAGCGGGTTATCCTCCTTTGCCACTGGCTGTACCGCTTTTTCATCCACCCAGTTATAAACCACCTCTATCTTCTCAGCAGCCACCCCGCGTGCCAGGATGCTTCGCCTGATGTCGCCGGATATGGCAATAATCTTATCGGAATATCGGAAAGTCACGTTCGACACCCACATCCCTATTTTCCAAAGCAGTCCCCCACGTTTTGCCAGACCCGTTGCACTAAGTGTCTCAGGGAATAAATCCTGAGCGTTATAGACGAAACGTTTCTTTCTGCGCAGCAGACGGACAACGGGCAGCTTCAGGCCTTGTATGGGTGGCGTGCTGTCAATGAAAGCCACATCATAGTTCTTCCAAAGCATGTAATGCAACTGCACTGTCTCGCACAGCAAATAGCGGATAGCCCGCAGCACAGGGTTCTTCCCTTCTCCATACATACGGAAGCGGTGTACCCGCACCATTCCTCCCGACCGGCTTTCGTCTCTGCTCCATCTTGCGCCGGGCCTCACGTTGCGTGTGGGGGTCGGCACCGTTATCACCGATTCTATCCCCTGCCGGGCGGCTTCTTCCGTCATATCATCTATGACAAACAGCCCCGCACATTGCTCTGGGTGGTAGTATGAGAAAGGTATCAGTACCTTCATCTTGTTTCTATCTTCACGGCATCTGTCAGCTCCTCTGCCAGGCAAACAGCCTCCTCGGGCGTGGGCGCCTTCACTATCACGTGTCCAGACCTGTCAAGACAGGATTCCACCTCCCGAACCTCATCGCCCGCCTTCACGTAGATTTCTGAATCATACACATCGGGCCTGTCAAGCGCCTCTGTGTTTGATATTGAATGAACCCTGCCCGGCTTCGGAGTGAAATACCTTATTGCCACTCCGTGCTTCGCTTCCACTGGCTCCAGGTTTGGTTTTATGCCTAATATGGTGTCTATGGTAGCCCCCACCATGTCGATGCCGCTACTCAGATGAGTCAGCTCGGTAGAAATGAAATCGCCACCCATCCTGGCACCTATCTCCATCAAATAGGCCTTGCCGTTTTGCATTTTCAGTTCGCAGTGTGCTGCACAGTTGGTCAATCCCAAGGCCTTGCATCCGGCTATTGCCCCTGCTTTCAATTTCTCCTGAATCTCCATAGGATAAACCGAAGGCTGGCTATGTCCCAACTCCACAAAGTGAGGAGCTCCTGTAGTTTTCTTGTCGGTGACAGCCAGCACGTGAGGCTCACCCCGCCATACTATCACTTCCACTGAGAATTCAGGTCCTTCTATGAATTGCTCTATCAGTACCTGATGGTCGCGGCTTTCATTCAGGGCTCTTTGGTAAAGCACTGTAAATGCCTCCTTGCTGATGCCTTTCTCCACCTTGGCTATGCCGCGCGAACCACTACTGCGTGAAGGTTTCAAAATGGCGTTGATGTTAAATTCATTGCAGAACGTATGCCAAGCTTCGTCCTCATCCTTTGTCAGTATGGATCTCGGACTTGGTGCCCCGTATGCTTCAAATGCTTCACGCATCAGGTGCTTGTTCGTTGCCCTGACGGCTATCTCCTTGGAAATACCCCACAGGTGCAACTCGTCGTTGATGCGCCCCAGCACGTTCATCGCCACCTCTGAACAGGGATGTATCACACCGTCTATCTGCTCTTCTTTTGCAATAGCCAGAATCTTTTCCTCATTCGTCAGTCCTCCTGGCACAACGGCCTTGTCAGCCAATGCCATACCCGGGGCATTCGCGTCATCGTCAACGGCTATCACGTAGTAGCCCATCTCGCGGGCATTCTTGATGACGGGGACTTGTAGCAGTCCCGCTGCAAGAACTAATAGTTTCTTCATATTGTCTCTAATACTATCTTGGTGATTTCTTCTATATCGTCGTAGTTATATCTCTGGTCAATAGGTATTGACAACATTTCATCAGCCATACGTGCCGACACGGGGCATATTGCCCTCACCTCATCACAGACAGGCCACAAAACTGGGGCATATACACCCCTCTTTGCCAGCTTCTGCTGCACCTCGTCACGATTCTTCACAAGAATGGGCAGCGAAAAAGGGGCACCGGCTAAGCATTTCTCTATTCCAGGTACACTCTCTACTTTGCCCCTCAGCAAATCAAGGATATGCTTCATGTTCTGCTGTCGCGCATAGCGAATCATTCCGCCGTTCAACATGCCCAGCATCTTCTGCGCCGTACCCGATATACGGTGTACACCTTCAAATGCATCCAATACTGCTTCTTGGCGACACAGTTCCGGGTAGAACGCCTTCTTTTGTTCACCACACTGCGAGTAGGCATATTCTGCTTTCAGTCTTTGGCAGTCACGCCTGCTGTTTACAAACTCTGTATCTCCTTCCTCTATGTACGATTCATCTATAGCCCCCCTGCTTATTATCACCGAACCGTCACAAACGCCCACAGACTTGCGAATACTGGTCACATAGTAGTCTACCTGCGGATTGAAAATGTCGGTCAGGGCAAATGTGCAATGCGAGAAATCTTCTATCACCTTGCACACAGGCATTTCACTTTTTATACAGCGGGTGGCCTCTTTCGTGGATGCTGCTCCATAATAATTCATGGTCAGAACGGCCTTGGGATTTGCGGTTGCAAGCACCTGAACCAGGTAATCTGCATCTGCCGTCAAATCCTCATTCAGCCGGTAATACACCACTTCCCACCCTGCTTTCTCAAAAGGGTCAACCATCGAGTGGCAGCAGTAGGCCGGCATGAGTACCACGGGCTTCTGCTTTCCGGGATTGAGGTTCAGGGCAACAAGATGCAAGGCCTCACGCCCGGAACGCAACCACGTACAGCTGCCGTACCGCTTGAATGTGTCAAAGTATCCATCGGGCAGCAATACTGCCGGATGCTCACTACCGAATTCTCTCATTTGCGGTTCTCGTCAATATTTATATTCTCGCGGAACAGAACGGTCTTGATGGTCTTGAAGAAAATCTTCACGTCAAGCCAGAAAGAGATGTGTTCTGCGTAAAAGACATCGTTCTTCAGCTTGAGCTCCCCGTCTGCGCTATTCCTGTAATAAGCCTGATTATAGCCTGTGATGCCTGGTTTCACGGTCAGGATGATCCGTTCATGTTCGTTGTACCTCTCCAACCAGTCCAGCGGGTCGGGGCGAATACCTATCAGGCTCATCTGACCCATAAGGACGTTCAGGAACTGGGGAATCTCGTCGAGGCTGGTCTTGCGCAGAAACTTGCCCACCTTTGTCACGCGCGGGTCGTCATCGCCGTTGTAAGTACTTCCGTCTTCCAACCTGATATCAGGGGCATTGACCTTCATGCTTCGGAATTTCAGCATCCCGAATGGCTTGCCTTTGTACCCGATACGCTTTCCTGCGTAGAATACAGGTCCTCTGTCGTCAAACCAAATAAACGGGGCGACAACCAGAATGACAAGCAGCACAAAGGGCAAAGCCATCAGACCGATAATCAAATCAAAAACACGTTTAAAGAAATGAATATACATAAGCTCTTACTGCTTATAAATTATGGTGGAATAAATGTCCAGATATTTTTGGTAACTCACTTTCTCATCATACTCCAGACTATGAGTGCGGCAAGCGGCGGAATATGATTCCATGGGTTTAGAACAAACCTCTTCTATTGCTTTTATTACAGCATCTACATCACCAGTTGGAGTGACCCTACCCGTTTCCGAAGTAATCAGTTCTGGTTGGGCTGTGTTGTCATACGCAATGGCAGGTGTTCCGCAGGCCATTGCCTCAACGATAGTCAAGCCAAAAGTCTCTTCGTAGGAGAGACTTAACAAAACGTCAGCAGCAGAATAATAGGCGGCAAGCTCTTTCGTCCCGTTAGTTCGCTTCACTCCGATAACGCCCCTCGGTAGTGCTTTCTGCTCTTCCTCCGTGAGTCCCACCAGCATCAACTGGTAGTCAGCAGGCAGCTTTCCTGACAACTCGATATAGTCATAAAGACCTTTTCTCTCATCCAACCCTATTGCCACTGCCAGCAAAAGTTTCTTCCCCTGAAGTCCGTACCGTTCTTTAATGTCAGAAGGCTCAGGCTTAAACACTTCGGGCTTTATGCCATTGGGAACAACCGTTACCGGATATTTCTTAAGATACGACGCTTCTGCTATTCGTTGCAGCCAATTGGATACTGTTGTGATATGCATTACCGGTATTGAGGTGAACAATTCCTTCTTTAGCGCATAATTCCGTTCAGAACGGTCAAGCAGATATGTTGCCGGAAAAGTCCTTTTTTGTGGGCAATGGTTACATCCCGTTTGCCATTTCTTGCAGTTCGTGCGCATGAAATGCGTGCAATGGCCGGTCATTGCCCAACAATCGTGCAGCGTCCAGACAACAGGGATGCTGTGTTGCTTCAGGTACCTGAAAAGCAGAGGGTAATTGATAAAGCAACCGTGTATGTTGTGGATATGCACAATGTCTGGTTTAATCTCCTCCACCTTGGTCAAAAACTGTCTGGTCTCATATCTGGAACCTAACCCTTGTGCATCAAACAGGGAACTCTCAATATAATGAATCCATTCGCCAACCTTGGAAGACACCTGAATGCTTGGTGTGTGGCTTGTATTCTTATACCTCGCTCCATGTGCTACATAGACCTCCCACCCCTGAGTCCGGGCCAGAGATGCAATTCCTTCTGCTATTTTTCCGGTTGACCCCCAATTGAGAGCCACGTTTATCAAAAGAAGTCTTTTCCTCTTCATTTCAGCATTAACTTCATTTTGTACCGCCATCTGTTGGGAATGAAATTCTTCAGTGAATCAATAATCCTCGATTTTATTGGGAGTTTATATGGGATTGACTCAAAACCGTTTTCATTGAGAGTCTTATAGATATAGTCTCTTATGGGTTTTCTTATTGTCGGTGTTCTAAGATTCCCGTTATAATTAATGATGTCACTTAATCCTACCTCTGTCGCGTCTGTTCTGGATTCAATACCAATCCATAGCCTTTGCCCCTTTTCGTTGTTCACTATAGCACATGAGACACCTCTGATATCAAACAACTCAGGATGAGTCTTTTCAATTCCCCAAAAATCGCCTATCGTAATATCCCCCGTGCGGTGACGTTGGGAATAAGGGCATGTATAGCAACTCTCCCGATACGTGTTCCCTTCAAGAAAGTTATAGTAATAAGGGTCGAGTGATGCCATCTTTATGTATTCCTTATATTTAGTCTTTATGCTTAATGTCAATGACCATTGGTGTCTTTTCTTACTCCTGAAATCTATGCTGTCTATCTGGCCGTATTTTCTGGTCAGCCAATTGAGATAAGCCGCATACAGTTTCCGGCTTGGCACGCCGTGGCAGATAATATCTACGCAATAGAGATTGGCGTATTCCTTTGCCAAAGAATTCTTTAAACCTGCCACCTGACAAGGCACTCCCGTAAAAAGAACCGGCACATTTCCATTAAGATATGTCCTTACCTGCGTGTATATGCTCCCAATGTCACTTTCCACATATTTCGACCCTCGCAACTGCTTCGTTTCTTCCAATGATGAAGCGATAACATGATGCGGCATCAGTGACTCGTCAACACCACAACCACATACTACGCCCCCCTGATTAAGAACAAACTTTGCAATTTCATAAAACAGCCCTCCTGACGAGCACTCTTTCAAGTCAATATCAGATGTTGTCTTTGCTGCATACCCTCTCTGCTCCTCTTGACAGACATTGACAGTATGAATAGGACAGACTCTTAGACATTTACCGCAATCGACACACCTTTCTTGGTCGACAAATGGTTGAAGGAAACCTTCCTCGTCTTCCAAAAAAGTAATTGCTTCTTTAGGGCAGGACTGCTCACAAGCCCTGCAACCACAACAGGCCTTTCCTGTTATCGAAATATTATCCATAATGGCTGACTATTCTGCACTACCTAATGCGTATCTCAGATAGTCGTATGACTTCTTTCTTGCTTCTTCTATCCGTGTATTAACTGTTTGGTAGTCAATAGGAGCGGACAACAACTTCACGCCTTCTTCCGTTGTTCTCACCAAACGTGTATCCAACAGCCCTGCAACCCTCAGAATACTTTCTATCCTAGAGTTATAGCGAGGGGCTTTCACAACAATGACTTGTCGGTTCAGATTCAGAGAAAATGCCGTACCGTGGAAAGAATCTGTCACCACATAGTCGGCGTGTGCTATATGGTTCACAAAGTCCTCTGCTGTGTTACCCCAGCGATTCTCAGCCCCTGGTATGAAATCAAACGTGTCGGCAAAGTTGACAATCCTCAACCCCTTGTCTTTTGCTACAACCCTGGCCACTTCCTTAATCAGACCGTTTCTGTTCAGATTATAGACAAAGACGTATCCGGGCTTCGGTGGGTTCTTTACTGACGCAAACTTCCTCCACTCTTCACCTCTTAACAGCAGTGTAGGGTCAACCACATGAACACCATTGTGAAAACCAAAGCGGCGAAGGATATGGAGTCCATCGTCTTCCCGCACGGAGATAAAATCATATTTCGCTATATGCTCTTTGATGATTGTTTCTTCCTCTTCCGTAAAGGTGTTCTTCCCAAAACTTCCCGCGTAGGCAATACGTTTCTTCCCCTCAGGAGCAAAGCCCAGGTAATATGCCTTCAAGTCCTCTGTTGGGTTGTTGTTCTGGGTGTTCCACACTTGGTCGCTCCCGCTTAAGTAAGCATCAGCTTCAGGGAGGTCGGTAGTTATGTCAATGTAGCATTTGTACCGTTTGGGAGAAAGATGAATATACTTACGCAGAAAACGGCTTACATCGTGGAATGCAACAATGTTCACAACAAGCAAAGGAAGAAACTTGAACAATTTCTTCCATACTGGAGTGTTGTTCTTGGGCCAGTTGGCGTGTTTAAACGACATGCCTTCCGGCACAAAATCCAATATTTCAGCTTCGTGCCCGAGTCTTTCAATAGCAGTCTGCATGGCGTAGGTCTGCAACATTGACCCGAAGTTCGTAATTCGATGCAGTGTTATGATTTCCACTTTCATACCAACACACTCTACAAATACAATAAAGGGTTCTTATTGGGAAATACTACAAGGCCCCTCCTTGATAGGATTCTCCCTCTTGTCCTGCATGGCATTGACTAAAGCTATCAGGTTTTCAGCTGCCTTTCGGGGCGTCCAATTCGCGCAAAGTGAATGATAGGCCTCTATTCCTAGTTCGCGTCTATACGACTCCCGCTCCATCAATGACATAATACATTCGGACATTGATTCAACAGAGCCTTTAGAATAAATCAAGCCATTCTTTTTGTCGCTGATCAAGAACGGAACGGCACCGATCTCGGAATTAGCCACAACAGCACAGGCGCAACTCATCGACTCATTCAAAACCGCACCCCAGCCTTCTTCCCTGTCTGAGGTGATAAGATAAATCTCACATTCTTCCATATATCGACGAACTTCTTTTGTCGTTTTCGCACCCAAAAGGTGTACACAGTCATTCATGTGCAACTGATCAATCAGATTGCGTAACATAGTGGCTAACGGGCCATCTCCGATAAGATTGAAATTAAACGAGTACCCCGCTTCCTTTATCTTATATAAGGCTTTTATCGCAGTTTCAGGATGCTTCCATCCAATAAGCCTCCCAACCCACAGAAGATTAATAGTTTTTTCGTTTTGTCTGGCGCAAATTTTCTTTTCCCACAGTGCAACGGGGTCAATGGGGGAAATTTCAGTAAAATAGCCCCATTTATAGCACCGGTTCTTGTAAAAGCCAAGTAAATTATAATCCCTTGCCGTAGCAGCGCTGCTGCACAGCATGTATGCTTTGTGGGTATGTAAGCATCGAAGCCAATAAATTGGAACTTTTAAGTAGCGCATCCTTGACTTAAACAATCGCTCTGAGATACGAAAAGTCAGTCTGCCCTCTTTTAATCGTGTTTGAAGAAGACTTGTTGGCTCTGAAGCCCCGGCAATAACAACATCCGCATTATCTATGACTTTTTGGATACTCTCTTTCTCAGAGGAGTTCGCATAGTCAAGCAAGTATTCTGCCTCCATCTGGGAGAAGCCCATTTTTCTTCTCATCTCACTTATATTACTTGTTGAAACGTAAAAGAACTGGCCTTGTGTCAAACCATACAATTCATCACTTAATGGCTTGTTGTGATGATTCAGATATGTCGATATATAGCAAATTGATGTCATAGTATAAAACTGTATGTATCCTGGACTTTTGTTAACATTCTGCTCTAAGCATTTTGCAGCATTGTCTTGGCTATATCTTAACCTTATACCAACCTTTGTATAACAAAAGCGGCAGGTAAAGACAAAGATAGCTTGCCGTATAAATGCCTCCTCCCATCATTAAGAGAACGCACGAAAGACTCAGAGCTTTTTGAATCATGTGTCCCTTGAGCAATGGGGTAAGAAACAATATCAATACAAGGAATAATCCGATGTAGCCTGTACAGAAGATAATTTCGGCAAAACTGCTATAATAGA
>RHMF01000603.1_pt1 | contig 15483 bp, 23 predicted proteins | sample 5365151 | NCBI WGS metagenome assembly RHMF01 (sample SAMN10266501, study PRJNA497801) | feces metagenome | isolation source: feces | host: Bos taurus | place: China: Prairie of Fairy Mountain | collected 2017-08-14 | reverse complement strand
GACACACACGGCAAAGTGTACCAAAGGTTGATACAACGACACCAAGCGTATCTTAATTACTACAAATTTTTTGTATCTTTTCTTGACTTTAATACTAGACTAGTGTATATTGAAGTTAAGGAGGATATGACAATGTGGATACTAATACAAAGTAATAAAGATAAAACTAAATTTAAATATGTTGCTTCTCATGATTACAATGCTATAATTTCATATATAAATAGATTTTCACGTGTAAAGAAATATACTGATTATTATTTTGTTTCAGGTGAAGATATTTATTTTGAAATTAAACTTGGGGAGGAATTAAAAGACTATGACAGGGAAGAAATATAGAAAACAAAGAAAAAAATCGACTTATGTTTCTAAAGGAACAGGAAGTAAAATACTACATACACCTTATGGTGATATAGCTAGACCACGTAGAAAAAGAGGATCACCTAAAATAAGTTTACGTAAAAGAACGGAACGTGTAGTTCGTGAAGTTAACGAGCGACTTGATTCGCTTCAGAGAAGATACGGAAAAGGTACTTGGGCGAGTAAAAAACTTATGAATAGACTTTCTAAAGAAAATCTAAAAGTATGGACAGGAAAAGGTAAAATTAAGTTAAAAAAGAACATGACTAAAACACAATTGACAGCTATAAATAAAGCTGCAAATCAATTTCTAGTTTCAGCAACAAGCACTAATAAAGGAATACAAGATGTTAAAAGAAGAACGATAGAACAGTTACGTAAAACTTGGAGCATTGACAGAGAAAAAGAAATGACTACTGAAGAAGCTGAAACATTCTATGAAATGTTTGGTGAAAAAGACTTTGAAGCACTAGCTGATAAAATAGGATCAAGTGAAATGCAAGCCTTTATTCAGGAGGCTATAAATAGTGATTTAAGCGAAAATCAGTTTATTACTATGTTACGTAATTATGGACTAGATACAACTGATTTAGATTTAAAGGAAAAAGCACAAAGATTATATGATAAGTATGTATTATAGAAAGTTAGGTGATATTCGGTGTTATATTGGACAAAATACGTTGAAACAAATCATGAGCCGAATATCAGAGGCAAACGTAAGTTCTATGATACGAACATTTATACATTTGATATTGAAACAAGTTCTTATTATGAGTTAGATGGAAATATTTATCCTGCTTTAAGTTATGATAAGTTATGTGATAAAGATAAACAAAGAGCAGTCAAAAGAAGCCATATGTATATATGGATGTTTGGAATAAATGACATAGTATATTTTGGTAGAACATGGGAAGAATTTAAACTTTTTTTAAAAAAGTTAAATGATTATAATCCTTATGTAAAATATGTATTTATTCATAATTTAGCCTTTGAATTTCACTATTTAAAAAGTGAATTTCATTTTTCTGATGTATCTGCACGTAAGAGTCATAAGGTAATATTCGCAACGATGAGGGATTATAATATCATATTAAAGTGTAGTTATATGATGTCAAACGTAGCATTAAAATATTTACCTAAAATGTTTGATCTACCTGTTGAAAAAAAAGTTGGTGATCTTGATTATTCATTAATCAGGAATCCTAATACACCTTTATCAGAAAAAGAGCTAGGTTATTGTGAATACGACTGTCTAGTCTTATACCATTATATTTTAAAAGAATTACAAGTGTATGAGGATGTAAAACATATACCTACAACTAACACAGGTAAAGTAAGACATGAATTGCAAGATATAACAAGGACTAACTTTAAATATAGAAGAATAGTATATAAAGCAATTAATACTGATCCTATTATATATAATAGGTTATGTGAGGCATTTTTAGGAGGTTATACTCATGCTAACTGGATATATGCAGATGAAGTATTAAAGAATGTTGATTCATATGATATAGCTTCAAGTTATCCTTACGTTTTAACAACATATCGTTATCCTAATAAAGAATTTAAGCGATGTGTTTTAAAAAGAAGGGAAGATATGCTTGACATATTTTGTTATTTAGTTGTAGTAAGATTTAAAAATGTTAAATCAAAATATGATAATTCTTTTATTTCATCCAGTAAATGTAGAAATTTAAGAGGGGCTGTTTATGATAATGGTCGTTTAATTGCAGCAAAAGAATTTGAAATTACATTAACTGATATAGATTTTTATTTCTATTTAGATACTTATAAATGTGAATACGAAATATTAGAAGCTTATTATTCAACTAAAAGTTATTTACCTAAAACCTTAATTGAGTTTATCCTAGATAAATATGTAGGTAAAACTGAATTAAAAGGTGTTGAAGGTAGGGAAATGGAATATGGTCGTATTAAGGGCATGTATAATTCCATATATGGTATGAGTGTTACGAATAATATACGTGATGAAGTAAAATATGATGATACTACTGGTTTATGGAGCGAAGTTCCTTTAACTAATGATGAAATAATAAAAGCTCTACAAAGTGAAAAGAAGAAAGCCTTTTTATCTTTTGCTTATGGTGTATGGGTTACAGCATATGCAAGGAATAATCTTTTAAGATGTGTTTTAAAGAATGATCCTTATGTAGTTTACTGTGATACGGATTCATGTAAATTAGTTGAAGGATATGATAAAAATGTTTTTATAGATTATAATAAAAGTGTAGAAGGAAAAATTAAAAATGTATGTGAAGCTTTAAATCTTGACTATAATAAATATTCACCTAAAGATATTAAAGGAAATACTCATACAATGGGATTATTTGAGCATGAATGTACATATAAAGAATTTATAACTCAAGGTGCTAAAAAATATGCTTATAAATTTGATGATGGTATTATTCATATAACTGTCGCAGGAATACCAAAACAGGGAGCAAAAGCATTAAAAAATCTTGAAGACTTTAAGGATGATTTTATATTTCACTATGAGGATACAGGTAAAAATTTAATACTTTATACTGATTCTCAAACACCTATTGAAGTTACTGACTATTTAGGATTAAAGTATTTAATTAAAGATAAGTCAGGATGCTGCATACTTCCTAATACATATAAATTATCAAAGTCTTTAGACTATGCATCTTTACTTTCTGATGATTCAAGTAAAAGAGCTAGATATAAGGAGGAATAAATGAAAAAAGATTATTCTAAAAGTGGATATGAAAAGAATACTAAATGTCCTAGATGCAATTATCAAAACCTTGATAAGAATATTGAACGATATGGATCATGTAGGCTATGTGGATATGTGCTAGATAAACAAGCGAAATTTAGGTATGAAATGTACTGTAGATTAAAATTATGGAAAAGTAAGAAAACGAGGGGCTGTAAATGAAAGAAGATAAAATGTTAATTATAACTGTCTTATGTATCTTTTTATGTATTCTTATGGCATTAATTGGAAGTTATGTTGATTTACTAAAATTTAAACAATGTTATGAGAATGATTTTAGATATATAAGTTGTAAAAAATATAGAAAAGACTAGGAGGTATAGTATGGAAGAAAAAGAAGCACTTGACTTTATTAGAAAATTTTCTAAAATTTCAGTAGCGAAAGCATGTAGATATTTTAGAATAGACCAGTCTAATCTAGTTAAAGGAAGATCAGGAAGACTAAATGAATATAAGGTAAAAAAGTTTATTGAAAATGAAATTGCAGAATTGTATAAAACTAATTTGGATGTGTTAAAATGTCAAGAAAAATAGTTCATTATTCACTAGATGAAATTGATAAACTAGGAGCTAATATTAATATAATATGGGGTGAAAGATCAAACGGAAAAAGTTACCAAGTAAAACACAAAAAAGGTGTAATTCCTTTTCTTCAGGATGTAGATAGATATACTTGTAATTACCTAGATAAAGAAAATATTATAAAAGCTGCACAGGAAAAAGGTAGAAGATTTATTCTTATGAGAAGATTTAAAGAAGAAATTAATTCATCTTGGATAGAGTCGTATTTTAGTGATGTTGATATAGATACTTTAACTGATGGTGAATACAATATGATTACAATGTATAGAAAAGAATTATTTCTTACGTTTTATGATGTTGAAACACACAAATCTAAACGTGGATTAAAAATAGGCTATGCTGTTAGTTTATCTACGGAACAAAATTATGCAGGTGGAAGTTATTTAGATGTATCTGATATTATATTTGAAGAATTTATGTCAAGGACAACTTACCTTTATGACGAACCTAATAAACTATTAAACTTTTATTCAACAGTTGATAGAAAAAAAGGTACGACTAAAATATGGCTTGTAGGAAACACAATTACTAGAGTATGTCCTTATATACAGGAATGGGGATTAAATTCAATTATATTTAATCAAAAACAAGGTGAAATAAAAACACTTTGGATTCCTACAGGCGATATTGATGATGATGGAAATAAAATTGAAATTAAGCTAGCTATAGAACATTGTAAGTCAACAGGAACATCTTCTTTTGTTTTTGGTACTCATGCATCTATGCTTAATAAAGGTGAGTGGCAGTCTGATCCACAGCCAAAGCTTCCTAAAAGCTATAAAGAATATAAGGTATTATTTAGATTCGCTTTTCTTTATAAAACTTTTACGTGGCTATGTGAATATTTACTTGATCCTGAAACAAAGGCTGTAGTATGGTTTATTTATCCATATAGAGGCAAATTAAAAGATAATATTATAGTATTTAGTGATATAATAAAGACAAGTCCATACTGGCAAAAAGATATCTATAATCCATTAATTAGAAATAAAACAATAGTTGAATTATTAAAAACCTTCAGAGAAAATAGAATATTTTATTCAAGTGATTTATGTGGTACAGAATTCAAACATGCTATTGATTTTGAAATAAGAAAATAAAGGAAGTGATTTTAATGGGATTACAAAATTCAGAAATTATTATATGTAAAAATATAAAATTAGAAAAAGATTATAAAGATGTATTAAACTATAGTGAGTCTAATATGGTAGCATTATGTAGAAGTAATTCAGTAGGAATTTCAAACAGTTATTCTTTTATTAGAACGGAAAAGAATACAATAAAAACATCTTTTAAATATGAAGATGCTTTAAAATGTAATTATATGGCTTTTAGGAATCCTGACTATTCAGAAAAATGGTTTTTTGCTTTTATTGATGATGTTGAGTATGCAAACGATGGAACATGTAAAATTCATTATACGATAGATGAGTATTCAACATGGTTTGACTACTGGAATCCTTCAACATGTTTTGTAGTTAGAGAACATGTTACAGATGACACAATAGGATTAAATACCGTTCCTGAAGGGTTAGAAATGGGTGATTTTATTGTTAATGCTAGTGGCTCTATTTCATCTACTCTATTTACATATACAAAGATGCACGTATGTATTGGTACATCTTGGATACCTGATAACACACCTTCAATGTACTTATCTAATAGAATGATAGGAAATGTCTTTTCAGGTACATATTATTTAGTTTTTAAAACGGCAGGTGATGCTTCAAAATTTATAAAGGCTTATGCAAGTTTAGGACATGTAGGCGATATTCAATGCTTATATATGATACCTGAAATACTTGCAGCAATTAATTCATCAACTACATGGACATCAGCAGATTTAGGAGGTGAAACAGGAATCGAATTTATAACTTTACATGGATCATTTGATGTTATTGCGATGGATTCTAATATCAGTATATCTATGCAAACAACATTAAACGGATACACACCAAAGAACAACAAGCTTTTATGCAGTCCGTTTAACTCTTTAACTATTTCTAATAATGCTGGTACTATGGCAGAATTTCACTATGAAGATTTTATAGGTAATGCTCCAGCATTTTCACTAGTAGGATTACAGTCGCCATCTTGTCCGATGTTCATATATCCTAAAAATTATAAATTAGATGCTACAGCTGATTCAGGCTATACGTGGGGAATACCTTTAGCAAAAATACCTCAAGGTAGCTGGATGGCTGACATGTACACTAACTGGATGACACAAAACGGTATTAATATTATGGGAATGAGAATAGATGCTCCTACATCACACGCAATAGGTGGATCACTTCAAGCCATAGGAGGAGCTGCTACAGGTAATTTCGGAGGTGTAGGTGAAGGTCTAGGAAATATGTTTTCTGCAGTTCAGGAACAGTATAGAGCTTCAATGATTCCTTCTCAAATTGGAGGACAGACAACCGTAGGAGATGTTACTTTTGCTGCTGAAAAGATAGCTCCTACATATTATAAAATGTCAATACGTGCAGAGTATGCTCGTATATGTGATGAATTTTTAACAAGATTCGGATATAAAGTTAATAGAATGAAAGTTCCTAATCAAACAGGAAGAACATACTTTAATTACGTACAAATTGGAGCAACGGAAAATATTGGTTATTCAACTAATATAGTAAGAAGTGTGCCTTCTGCTTCAATGGAGGTTATCAATAACATCTATAGAAGAGGTGTTACTATTTGGCATAGCCACGATTCATTAGGTGATTATTCAGTAAATAATACAATTATTAGTTAAAATAAAAAAGACCTTAATAGGTCTTTTTTTATTCTACATCACCAAAGTTTTTAAAATAGTAAATACAAGGCATTAAGTAAATTGAAGTTTTTGCACTTCCTCCTCCACCAGTTGTGATAGTAATAGATGCAGAAGTTTCAGTTCCTGATGGTGGATTAACTGTAATACCTGCAGATGTAACATTTTGTAAATTAGAGAAATTATTATCACTGTGGCATAGAGTATATCCTGTTGGGAATATTTGAAAACTTTCAGTAACACCCATAATTCCTGTATTTTTTACTGTTACATTTGGAATACCACCTGATGTATTAAGTATAATTCTTCCGTAAATTTTTCCATAAGTTCCTGCAGAATTTAAAGCAATTTTTAATTGATTATTTGCAATAGTTCCTATGTTTGTAGTTGCAGAAGATAAATCTCTATAATCAGTTAAGTTTACATAACTTGTGATAGCATCAGCATTATGATCAACTTCATTTAATGCTGATACTAGGTTTGATTTAGCTGTAGTAGTTAGGCTTGAAAGTGTTCCTACTTCACCATCTAATTCATTAATTGCAGCAACAGCACTTGATTTAGCTGTAGTAGTTAAACTTGATACATCACCTATATCACCATCTAATTCATTTACAGCACTTACTAAATCAGTTTTAACTGTAGTTGTTAAATTTGCAAGAGTTCCGATTCCTGCTGTTTCAGAATCAACCTCATTTACAGCTGCTACTAAACTAGTTTTAGCTGTAGTTGTAAGGCTTGATAAATCACCGATCCCTGAAGTTTCAGAATCAACTTCATTTATAGCTGCTACTAAACTAGTTTTAGCAGTAGTAGTTAAACTTGATAAAGTTCCTATAGCTCCACTATTAGTATCAGCTTCACTTTTTGCTGCATAAATTCCAGCATCAATTTTTGACATGTCTTGATTATAGTCAACTAGATAAGTAGGCTTGTCAGTTCCTATATATTGACTTAACTCATAATGAGTAGTAGAGTTCGTACTTGCCATTTTTTAATTCTCCTTCCTATACTAAAATGGTTTTACCACTTGAATCAAATTCGTAAGCAGTAATTTGATAAGCATCAAAGGCAGTAGCTGTTAATTCTAGGGCATCAAATTCAGTTGCTGTAAGACCATCTTTATTCGATGCTCCATATAAATCATTAATAACCTCTTGTAATGGCTGTAAAAGACCATTTGTAGGATTATAAACTGATATAGCTCCTATTTCTATATTAGTTATTTTATCATCTAAAATAGCATCATTATAATCTACATAACTCTTTAATAGATTATAGTTTTCATTTATTAAGTCAGTAAGGTCAATTCTTACATTTCCTATTTCAGTTGTGTTTGCATCAACCTTTTCACTTAATAATGAAATTTCATTATCTATTAAAAGAAGTTTAGCTTTTATGTCATCCATATCAACTAAATATGTATCAACATAATCCTTTAATGCTACATAGTTATTATATAATTCAGTAATTGCATCATTTTGTGCATTGTCGTTTGCAATTACTTCATTTAGATATTCAACAACTTTACATAAAAGACCATAATCAGTTAAAGCATCAAAATCTTCTTCTATATATGGAAAGTTTGTTAGTTGTTGCATGTTCATAAATACAAGTTTTTTAAAAGTTGGTTTTTCCATAATATCCTCCTTCCTATACTAATCCATAAAATAAAGAATCCAAGTCATCAAAAATCATATCATATATAGATGTAATATTTTCTTTAAATTCCTTATAAATCTTTATTTTATCTGCAGGTGATCTAGTTATTGTCCTAGAGTCCGTACCATGTGAGCTAGATAATGTAGTTCCGTTATCTGTATCATAATTATAATCAGTAATATATTTACCTTCCTGTACATTGTTAATATTGTCTTGTGGTGTATCAGAATATCTTCTATCGCTTATGTTAGTAGCATTACTTTCACTAGATAGGGAATTACTTCCTGATTCAGTAACAGTTTCACCATCATTAAATATATCCCATCCTTCAAGAGCATTAAATAATTTATTATATACAGGCATTATAGAATTTAATTTTACATTTAAAGATAACTTAAAGGCTGTCATAGTGTCATATCCGATTCGCCTCATCATGAAATGATTTAGAATCATTGTTTCAAATTCCTCTTTACTAATTTGTGGGGTTAGAGGATATGTAAAATCAAAAACTTTACTTCTACCTTCTCTAGCTAAATCTTTAATTTTTACAGGATCATCATTATTAAAATTTACCATAGCATTTAATATTGAATATAATGTAGGAGGTAAATTATAGTCAGGCATAGCAGGAGGATATATAAAAGGATATACTTTATACATTTTCAACTACCTCCTCACTTTCTATTTCTATAGGTTTATCTTCTACACTAGAAGGCTCACCATCATAATATGATACTTCGATATTTTCACCGAATTTTTTATTGATTTCATCTACGGCTCTTTTTCTAGGCTCAAAACGTGAATAACGACTTGCGATAGTTCCACCTTGTGATGCCCTCATTTCATCCGTTATTAATCGTTCTTTTTTCTGCTCTACTAAATTAGCAACACCAATTAATCTATAAAACTCTGCCCATTCTTTGTCTAAATGATCATCAATTTTATCGGCAACATATGGAGCAGGTGCTAAAACAACATTCATATCATCAATTTCAATTGATTCATAAGTTGCTATGTTTTCCATCATGCCATCAATATCTGATAACATATCTTGAAGTGTCCTTTTTTTATCTTGGCTTGTTTTCCATATTCTTGGTGTACGTTGCTGTACGATATTTACATCTATCGTACGTTTAGATAAAGCGATTCGCTCTGCCATTTGGCATATATCTTTAATAAGTGGATATCTGCCATTGTTATCATACATTATAACAAATTCATCTTTTGAAAGTTTTTTATAGTATGTTCCATTTGCAGCACGTGCCATTATTTCAATAGGTCTTCCGTAAATATCAAAATTTCCTATAACATCATATGGTAAAGCTATAAGACCTAGTACATCATCTTTAAAAAATGCTATTGATCCATTTCTTAATAAGACCTTATTAAGATATGATACATCAATAAATTCTGGAAGGTTTTTAAACTCAAAAACATTTTCTGCAAGAGTTAGCATTTCTTCTCTATACATTAGATATGTTTTCATGTTTGTTAATTGACTATTAATAAGTTTCTTTCTCATTATTTCCCTCCTTTAGTTTTTAAAAGGAAGGGATTTCTCCCTCCCTTTAGGATCTTTTAAAACTATGCTCCTGTACTAGGTGTTGTAGGTGCTTCAGTAGGTGGTGTAGTAGGTACTTCAGGAACATTAACTGTTATACTTGCTGTGTTAGTTACAGATGTATCATATACTGATTTAGCAGTAACAGTAACACTTTCAGTAGTTGCAGTTGAAGGAACACTTAAAAGTCCACTATTTGATATCTTAATTCCATCTGCTGCAGAAGTTGAATCAACACTCCATGTAACAGCTTTATTAGCAAATCCTGTAGTTGAAACAGTTGCTTTTAATTGTAGACTTTGTCCTACATTAACTGTAGCTGTTGAAGGTGTAATTGCTATACTTGAAACAGCAATTGAATCAAGTGTAAATACAACAGCTTGTTTGAATGGTGAAGTTGATTTAATTCCCCAATAATGTAGCCAGTGATTATTCTTTAATGTTTCAGGATTATAGAATGAAGTACGTTTAAATCCTTCTCTAGCTCCTTCAGTCATAACACCTTCAAAATCAGTTTCAGCTGCTCCATCTAAACGATAAGTTTTATTTTGGAAAAATTCATCATCGATTAATACAGCAGGAATTTTAGCAAGAGCAGTTAATTCGCCTTCAGTGAATGGAATGTATTGATCGCCTAAAACTTCTAATAATCTTGCTCCATCATGATTACCATATCCATCAACTAGAGCCATACGTGATTTCATTTCAGCATCATTTCTAAAGAATGAAGTTGCTAAAACTTCAGTAGATAGACTAGCTTCAAAATCAGTATTAACAATAGCAATTTGTTTACTAAATGGTGTAGCAATACGAAGTCCTGCAGGATTATAATTAGGATTTCTAAAAGTCATTAAGTTTGAAATATTTTTCATTTTTGCTACTCTCTCACGTGCTGAAAGTGAGTTATAGTTAGCAATATAAACTGGTGTTACAGTTCCATCTAGGATACGGCGACATAACATATATTTATTAACTATATATTTATCGTATTTATATCCTTCATAAAGTGATGAAATTATTTCATCGATTAAACTCATTAAGCCACCTTCAGTATTGAAAGCCATAGCCATTTGAGCATCACTTGTAGTAGTCTTGTAGAATTTTTGATAATTTAATGGATGAATGTATTCATAAATATTTGAAACAACATTCTCTAGGAAATGATCAACATCAGTAGCATATGTATTATAGTCAAAAACATCTGCTAAATCAACAGCAAGTTCTCTTGCAGAATCCCCAAAACTCATGTATCCATTGTTTGTGAAATTCTCCCATGGATCTTCCCAATAGTTTCTATCGATCATAGTAAGACCGATTACATTAATAGCATTAATGAATGCATTTTTATATCTTTCATTATTAACAATTATTCTACCAATTGGTGCGATAGACTCACCTTGTACAGGTAAATCAATGTTATCACGTAAAACTGGCTCAACATTAATAATATAAGATAATAATTCAGCATCATTACTTACGTTTAAAACTGACATAAATTAATCCCTCCTTTATATTTCTTTTATGTCGATTACTTCTTTTTCTTCTAAATCTTCTGATACTTCTTCTTTTTCTTCATCTTCAGAAACAGCTTGTAAAAATCTTGCTTTATATTTTTCTTTTAATTCTTCATAATCAGCATGAGCTTTTTCTATTTCACTTCTTAGTGAAGCAAGTTCTTCAGATTCATCAGGTGAAACGGAATCAGTTATATCTTCCATTAAAGAAATTTTAACATCATCCTCAAGTTCAAGATCATTGATTTTTGAAGATAGTTCTTCAGCACTATATTTAGCCATCTTAATCTCCTCCTTGCCTTAAATATACAATAAAAAAGAACACCTGTCAAACAGTTGTTCTTTTGTTTCTAAACTTCCTAGCATATAATACCCACGGAAATTTTTTTGCTTCTACTGTAATAGGCTCTATATCTTCGTAAATAATCCAGTTATAACCTCCATCATCATCTATAATCGTACTATTTACAGCCATCATATTATATAAGTGATATGGATTATCTAAATGCATCCCTGTTTGATCCCATGTAACGTGTCCACGTGCTACTTCCATATGTAAGTGATCACCCGTTGACTGTCCATAATTTCCTGTATGATACCAAAGAGTTCCTTGGACAAAAGAAGTTCCTACACTTGCTGGAGCAGTTTCAGAATGAGCGACTAGTACAGTTGCATAATCTAGTGTACCATCTGCAAAACGTACTTCGGATGTCGACCAGTAAATCATATTATGATCGTTGCCAGTATAAACTACACTTCCTGAAAATGGAGCATAGCAAGGGCAGTCATAAACTCTACCTAGTGAGTTCCATCCTAAAAAGTCTATTGCATATAATTGGTGTTCAGTTTGTGATACATGTAAGTATTCCATAGGAAATAAACATACTTCATGTCCATACCTATCATAGAGTCTTTGTAATGGCTGCATTAATCTTCAACTCGCTCACAATAGATAGTTCCATCTGAATCGATTAAACATATCCATCCTGAAGGACTTCTACCCCATAGTCCATATCCTTTATCTTTATATTCATATACAGTAAATATTGTACCTTCTTTATATAAAGCGAAAGCATTAGGATCAGTAGAAGTTGCATTTTTTTGTCCATCTAGTGTTAAATCTTTAACTAACTTTTTGCCATCATTTGTACTTGCTCCCCATCTAACATACATATTATATAAACATTTATATAAAGGATATTCAGAAGGCTTTTCATCAACTTTAATATCAGATGTTACTTTCCAATTTCCACCCATACCCTCTAGTATATTAGTGTTATCAACAAAATATGATTCATCCGTATCAGATTCATTATTAAAACAATATATTCCATATGAATTTTTATTCCATGATGTATTATTACTTTGAGTTATTTCTATATGACAATGGACACCAGTAGCATAACCTTTAGTTCCCATATTTCCAAGCTGTTCGCCTTGTTCAACTACTTGCCCTACAAAACAGTCTTGACTATCATCATGTGCTATCATAAATGTTGCATAGTCAATTCTTCCATTTGCAAAACGTACTTTGTCTACACTTTGCCATAAACTTTGTCCTGAAGATGGATATACTTTCAAACATTTACAGGTACAAGGTGCATAATAAGGATATTTAATACCTACTTCTAAACCTCTAACATCGTTAGCCATAGTTCCCTGATGTGAAAAACTTCCGTTTGCTCCCTGTGTTATATACATATCAGTAAAAGGACATAGAAAGTCTTCAATTCCAGCTCTTTTTGATTTATCGCCTTTATGCATCTTCTTCACCTTCTAACATACCGTATATTTCTTCTGATTTTTCAATTTTTTTAACTTCAAGTTCTTTTTCTTCATTGATTACTTTTTCTTTTTCTATTTTTTTAACCTTTTTATCTTCTTTTTTAGTTTTCTTTATTTTCATTTTTATCACCTTCTAAAGCAACAATTTTATCTTGAATTTTTGCTACTTCTTCCTGACTTTTTTCCATAATTACTAACTGTTCACAAATTAATGAAAGTTTTTCTTTTAATTTATTCTTTTCATTTTCTAAATCTAATCCTTGTAAAATTTCATTTAGTAATTTTAATTCTTCTCTTGAAAGCATTTCCTAAACCTCCTTCCTACTTATTTTATCTTCAATTTTGTCAATTCTATCAGTCATAGTTGCCATATTAATCTGCATTTGTATCATCGTATTAGAAATTTTAGTCATCGTTTCGTTTAGGCTTTTAACATATGTAAATATGAAATAAAGTAAAGCTGCAAAAGATGCAACACCTAAACCGTTCTCAATAATAACTTTTAATAATTCTTCCATAAAAATAGCCACCTCTTGACTATAATATATCAAAAAGTGGCATCCATTTCAATTATTTAGCAATTTTAACTTTTAGATATTCATGTCCTTTAACTTCAGCAGGTACTTTAATAATCTCTAATTTTAAAGGATTTTCTTTTGTAGGCATACCTTTTAAAGCTACAATTGAAGCAAAACTGAAGTAGCATGTTCCTGATCCTGTTACATAACTTTTGCCATTTTCATCGAATAAACAAAGACTATGTTTCTTACGAACAATTACTTCGCCTGTTTCTTCATTTGTTGTTTCGTTTGGATACTCACCGATAGTAGCTCCTATAAAAGTAATAACTTGTCCTGCAAAATCATTTAACTTATAATCAGCATCTGACTGACTATTAAGAAACATGTTTACTTGTTCCTCATCTGATAAGTCAAGACTTGTCATTTTCTTTGCCTTTGATTCGCCGAATAAATCACTAGTTACTAGTGTTCCATTCTTCACAACTAGGCTTCTTTCTTCATTTTCCATAAATTCCTCCTCACCCGTAGGTGTCTGATGATGGTCATCACCCTTATTTTTGTGCTTTTTAGCACTACGGAGCATATAATGACAGTTAGGATATTTTATATGCTCCGTACAGCCAAAAAGGCTGCACGAATGAAGAAAGGTGTTTATAGTAGAGTGTGAGTATAAACACCCCTGAAATAAGACTTTTATAAAACGATACTAGAAAAAAAGTCTTATAACGGTGTTACTTAATAACACCATAGCAGGAACAATAGAAGGTTTCCTATGAAAAATAAATATTCCTGCTATGCTGCCATTAAGCAGCTTTATCATATAAATTTCTTATATATTCAAAAAGTCTTTTATGAATATAATTTAAATCACCTAAATCGCAATAATCAAAAGATAATGTATGTGTAGAAGTTGTATGAAGATCTAAATCATCAACATCAATATATAAATCAACTCTACCATCAGCAAAGTCTTCAAAATTGTTATACATAATCCATATATCACAACCTGAATATTTATAAATTTCTTCCATTTCATCTAATACTAACTGAAGAATATTTTTAAAAACTATTTCCATTCTAAAATCACCTCATATTTTATACCTTGTAATTTTAAACATATTTTTATTAATGTAAAAAATAGCCATGAATTAGTTTTATGAAGTGTTTTACATACTTCGATTTTTTTGTCAGTCAAAGAAGTATATCCGTATTCTATTATTTTATACTTATATGTTTTCATTTATTCTCCTTATCTAATATTTCTAAAATATAATGGCATGCATCAACAGGATGTTTTTCTATATATTCTCTAACTTCTTTTATGATTTCATCTTTTTTTCTTAACTGCTCATATAAATAATAAACATAATCTGTATAATAATATGTTTTTCCATTTATTATTTTTAATACATCATCTTTATTCATCTATATCTCCTATAATTTCATCTATCTCTTTATAATAATGTTCATAACAAGGCACTTCCACAGGTTCTTTAAACTCTTTTATATAATTTTTAACTTCTTTTATGATAGACTTGTAATCTTCTTTTACTTCTCTTTCGGTAGTGTACAAAGTCATTAATTCTTCATTTTTGCCTTGTAATTTTTGTATTTTCTCATCTTGTTCTTTAACAAAATTCTCTAAATAATGTATATCACTATCACGATATATCATTTCTACTTCATCTTTATCGTCTAACTTTTTAAATATAGAATAATTTACTATACTTTTATTCACTAAAAACTTACTACAATCTTCAAATGTTTCAAATTCTTTATATCTTACATAAGGTATTCCATACATTAAAACATAATTAACTTTCATTCTTTATCACTTCCTAACTAATACAATTATATAATAACTATATATCAAAGTCAAGAAAAGATACAAAAAATTTGTAGTAATTAAGATACGCTTGGTGTCGTTGTATCAACCTTTGGTACACTTTGCCGTGTGTGTC
>RHMF01001399.1_pt1 | contig 15484 bp, 8 predicted proteins | sample 5365151 | NCBI WGS metagenome assembly RHMF01 (sample SAMN10266501, study PRJNA497801) | feces metagenome | isolation source: feces | host: Bos taurus | place: China: Prairie of Fairy Mountain | collected 2017-08-14 | reverse complement strand
CATGAGAGTATAGTGTATGAAGTGAATAATTCCTCGTTGCTGATAAGCATATACAACAGGACTCAGCCAGTGGTAGGCTCGCATTCGATAGCAGAATTGCAGAAGGAGCTGGAGGGCTTTGTCTCAGATGTGGCTATGCTGGAGTTTGAGCATGAACATAAGCGCAGGGATAAGCAGAAGGCACTCTATCAGAAGCATCACGAGCTGATGAACTGTTGGTTTGACTATATGATAATATCGCCGGTATGGAGTGCAGAACAAGCAGAGGAAATGCAACGGCTGCTGCTCTCTCCTACGGTGGATAGCAACGACCAGCAGGTGCTTATCAGTGGTATCAGCATCGCAACGGTAAATCACTTTGATGTATATAAGTTGAAGGTGTTGATGAATGTGTATCAGCAGTCAACTGAAGAGACTGTACGTCAGAGAGCGTTGGTAGGATGGGTGATGGCTGTTGGTGATGAGATACTGCCGGTGCTTTATAAGGAGGAAGTGGATAAGATACACAAGATGCTGGAGAAGAAGGAGGTTTGTGAGGATCTTACAGCACTACAGCAACAGATATATTTATGTCTGAATGCAGAGAAAGACAATCAGACTATTCAGCAGGAGATATTGCCGGGACTGCTTAATAACAGCAATTTCAAGGTTACCCGAAATGGTATCGAGGAGGTGGAGGACGATCCTATGGAGAATATCCTGCATCCCGATGCCGAGGAACGCAGGATGGAGGAACTGGAGGATAACTACCGCAGGATGCAGAGTATGCAGAAACAGGGTTCTGACATCTACTTCGGAGGATTCTCGCAAATGAAGAGGTTTACATTCTTCAAGGAGGCGATGAACTGGTTCGTGCCGTTTTATATGGATCATCCTGGAATAGGAGAGATTGTTGACAAATTCCAGACAAACCGTTTCCTGCAGCTGATGATGCACATGGGGCCGTTTTGTAATAGCGACAAATACTCCTTTATCCTGGGATTCTCTCAGGTTGTAGATAAGATGCCTAAGGAAGTTATGAAGATGCTGGAGATGGGAGAGGCAAGCATAGAAAATACCTTCAGTGAGGAGATGAAGGCAGCAGCCTTTATACGTCGCACATATTTACAGGATCTGTACAGGTTCTATCGCCTATTCAGTTTCAAGGGGCTTTTCAGGAATCCTTTTGAGCAGGAAGTGTCTCTTTTCTTTGCCAATCCTGTATTCTCTCAGACTCACTTGGAGCCATATATGATTGAGATAGCTTCGACGATGATGAAGCGCAAGCAAATCAAAGAGGCTGCCGCTGTGTTGGATAATGTGGGAGAGGGCAGGAGGAATCTGCGATTCTATCTGATGACAGGATATCTGGCACAGAACTATAATTGTCAATTCAGATTCACCGATCTTCCTGTTTATGACAGTTTCTTTATGGCATTGGAATCAGATCCTGAGAATGCACAGGCTCTTAATGGATTCGCAAAGATGTTTTTTGGATCAAAGAATTATGCGAAAGCTCTGAATTATTATGAAAAGTTGTTGGAAATTTATCCTGAGAGGAAGGGTTATATGTTAAATCATGCTGTATGCCTTACTAAGCTTAAGCGTTATGATGATGCACTTAAGGAACTCTTCCTGTTGAATTATGAGCAACCTGGCGATAAAAGAGTTATAAAGGTGTTGGCATGGACCCTGACCTGCGATGGGAAGTATGATCAGGCGATAAAATTCTATTCTCAGCTGTTATCAGGGAAGGCTGATGCAGAAGATCTGCTAAACTATGGTTATTGCCTCTGGTTCAGTGGGAATGTTAAGGATGCGTCAGACTGTTTCCACAGCTACCTTAAAGAGACTGGAGATAAAAAGGAAGTTATCCTTAATATTGAACGTGAGCTGATAAGGGAAAAAGGAATCACTCCTACTGAGCAGCAGATGATGCTCTATATTCTCTGAACTTGAGTTTCGCTTTTTCGCTAAGCCATGTTCCTGCGAGAGGAAGGCCAACACCTGCAATAGTGTATAGAATCCAGAAATAATCCTGTTGTGAATAGTCGTGGATTACCATGTGACAACCAATCTGGCGTATATCCAGTCCATAATACCATATCTTTATCAGGCTAACCACCTTATAGGATACGATATGGAAAATGAAAATATTGAGTGTATGGTCGCCGATATATACGAGTGATCGCTTAAAACGGTTGTCGTATCTGTCAATCCATCCACTGATATTATAAGTCATCAGGAATCCTAATATGGCAGGTACTGGCAATGAGAGAAACTGTTGAAATGATGAACGCCAGTTCATGTTGGCTGTCAGATACTTTGAGAATATAAACACTATGAACGCAAAGATAATTGTTGTCCATATAGAGGCGTAATAATGCAATATCAGATTACGGTATCTATCTACAAACTGTCTGAAAATAAAACCTAAGCCAAAGAAAAAGCATCCCATCATGTCACGATAGCCTCCCTGAACGAGATTAATCACTTTCAGTCCTTCCCACGTTTTCCATCCGCAGAGAAGAAGCATGATAAGGCAGATAATATAAGGGATGTATGAGGAAATCCAATGTATCCTAGAGAGGCAAGAATCTAGTACTTTATATATAATAAGGTATAGGATGCTCGCTACAAAGAGTCCTCTGAAGAACCAGAAGGCACCACATAGAAACGCATCGTAACCTCCCATTGCAGTGAAGATATTCCATAGGTTTTGCTGCATTTGATGCCATGACCAGGGGTGAAGCACTCCGCCGCTCTCATTGCCGTAAACCTCATTGAGAATTCCGATATCGAACATCCAATTATGGATAATAAGGAAGAAAACGGCCCATTTTACAAAAGGAATATAGAGTCCCTTTATACGTTTCTTGACAAATGTCGCCTCGTCGTTGAGATATTTTGTTGAGAAGAAATACCCTGCTGTAATAAAGAACAATGGCATGTGAAATTCAAAGATGAAATTACATAACCATCCTGGAGCTTCGGCATGAGCTATCACCATCAGGATTATGGCAATGCCTTTGGCTATAGATATGGTTGTGTCTCTTTTCATAGCCAGGGTTTTAAGAGACTGCCAAACCATCCGCGGAACTTTTGCCATGGGGTTCTGAAACGATCCCACTCTTCTTCTGTAAGAAGAACGCTCTTCTGTTTATCGTGATCAAACATGTCGTCAAGTTCCTTTGTCGTTTCTTTATTTACTATTAGTGCATTCTCTTCGTAGTCAAATCTCAGACTACGTGCATCGAGATTGGTACTACCGACAGTACAGAAGCGCCCGTCGACCATCATTATCTTAGAATGATGGAAACCAGGTTGATAAAGCCACACTATAGCTCCTAGTTTCATCATCTTATGGGCGTTACGATATACTACATCGGGAGTAAGTGGAATATCGCTCTTCGCTGAAACCATTATTTCAAGTTTAATACCGCGCTTTATGGCACGTTTAAGGGCTTTACTTACAGATGGTATAAGAGTGAAATAGGGATTTATCAGTTTTATTGAATCCTTTGCTGCATCAATGGCGTGAACATAAAATCGTCTCATTATCTCATTCGATGTGCGAGGTTCACGATTTACTATACCTACCATTTTATTGCCTGAGGGGTTTGCCCTATAGTACTTAGAGTCATTGATCTTCTCCTTGGTGGCTTTTTTCCAGATGCGTGCAAATATCTCTTGAAGATCATGTACAGCCGATCCTTCAATACGACAATGCATATCACGCCATTCTCCCACCTGTTTAGTGCCTACAATATAGTAATCTGCCACGTTCATTCCTCCTGTATATGCTGTTTCACCATCGATGACTACTATCTTACGATGATCACGAGGCCAGATATGATTCACCCATGGAAAACGAATGGGGTCGAACTCTACGATATTGATACTGTCAGCATGAAGTTTACGGAGATGTTTCTTTTTTAGGGGCTGATTGTTAGAGTCATTGCCGAAGCCATCGAACATTGCTCTAATCTCTACACCCTCCTTACGTTTCTCTCTGAGCAGGTCGAAGAGTAGGGAGGCAATAGAGTCATTACGAAAATTGAAGTACTCAAGATGTACGCTGCTTTTTGCCTTTCTGATGGCATCAAACATATCTGCAAACTTCTCTCTTCCTGACATCAGGAGCTTTACATTATTGTCGTTGGTAAAGCGTACTCCATATTCCCGCATCTTTTGTACGATAATAGAGTCGCTCGTCTGAGCGAGAATAGTGGAAAGTGGAGAGTGTACAGTAAGTAGTAGCGCAAGAATGATTCTTCGCCAATAAGACTCTAAAGAATGTTTCATTTCCACTACTTCCTATGCTTGAGGCGATACTCCAGAGGTGTCATTCCAAACTTCTCACGGAATATGTTAATGAAGTTCTCTGCTGTCATAAAGCCTACATTTGTAGAGAGTTCACTCATATTGATGTTAGTACGCTTCAATAGAATACAAGCATGCTTCAGTCGTAGGTCGCGGACAAGTTCTGCAGGTGTCTTGCCAGTAAGATTCCTTACGCGGTACACGTCCCATACCCATCGCACTTGCCATCTCTTCAAGACTGATCTGACCACGGCTCATGTTCTGCATTACATACTGCTCGATATTCTTCATCAGCTGCTGATCCATTGTGTCGAGCATAGAGTAGTCTGACATATCTAGTTGCACTTCCTCTTCTGTGATCTCTTCTATTTGCTTAGCCAGTTCTGTGCCCAGTTTTACTCCCTGGTTCTTGCGAATGATGGTTTCAACCTTGTTGATTGGATCATCTGCATCTACCTCGGATTCTATTCCAGGCATAATCTCACCCATATCACCATAGCTCTCAGTCGCTGTAGTCATACTTGCATTACGATCCTCGAGCATACGTGTCTCTGCCCCCTCGATAAGGTTACTGTCAACCTCGATAGGACCAAGACCAAGAATCTTATTAAATCTCATCACAGCCTCCTGAAGGTTGAATGGCTTTGCAAGATAGTCATCAGCCGAGAGTGTGATATTCTGCTTGCGCATATCTTGTGGGGCAAGTACTCCATCGGTCATAAGCACAAACTTGGTATTCTGTGTAACAACGTTCATCTTCAACTGGTTACACAAATCACTACCACTCATTCCTGGCATATCTTGTTTGCAAACAACGAGATCAGGTCGCATCTCCATCAGATCGTCTGCAGCCTTTTCTATGTCGTTATAAGCATGGAAGGCATATACATACTTAAGACGTGATGTTGCGAATGCAAGGAAGTCATCGTTGTCATCAATCATCACAACAGAGAACTTCATCGTAGGAGCATCGAGTGCGGCCCTTGATCTGGTGATTTCCGAAGTAAGCGTCTCGCCTGCAATCTCTGGGAGTTCTATCTCGCCTCTGCCATTTAGTTCAAGACGGTCGTGAACCACATTCTTGGCCTTTTCCTCAGGATGCTCGAGGTTGGTCTGCATATCACTTACACGTGTGATAATCTGAAGCATCTGGGAGTGTAGAGCATTTAGTTGCTCACGTTCCTCAAGAGTCTTCTCCTTTTCGGAGAGGTTTCCGATGATAGACGTCATACGTGCCATTGGCTGACGTAAGTCATCGCTGGCAGCCTTTATCTCCTCGCGTTGTCTTACAAGTTCTGTGATTACAGCATTCTTTCTCGACTTGATAGCTTTGATCTGCTTCATTCCGATTCGCCAGAAATAGATTATTGTGGCGATAATCATGATGTATGCAAAGATCATCCACCATGATAATAACCAGTGTCGCTCGATGCTAATTTCGAGCGTACGCTCTTGATTGCTGACAGCACCTTCAGCACTGATGGCTTTTACATGAAGAGTATACGAACCACTTCCTAAATCTGTGAATGTCACACCATGGGTGAGGGCATTACCGTTCTTCCAATCATCATCGAGACCTTCCATCCAATACATGAACTGCAGACGCTCACTCTGGTTGTAGTTGCCTGCACCAAACTTAACGGTGAAGGTGTTCTGATCATGACCGAGTTCTATCTTGTTTGTCTCATTAAGAGCCTGGCTAAGAAGGACCTTGCCTGCGTAGTTGTGGCCAACCTGAATTTCCTCTTCACCGATGTATAGTTGGGTGAGCATCACCCTTGGGAGAGCATCGCTGTCATCCTTGGTTTTTTGCAATACCCAATTGATACCGTATAATCCACCAAGAAGAACATTACCATCCGTCTTGGTAATGATAGCACCATGATTAAACTCATTACTTTGCAGACCATCTGCTGTTGAGTAGTTATAGAGTCCGAAGTTGTATGTGCCGTCCTCGTGGTTACGCTGTGTAACGACACGGCTTACTCCACCACTTGTCGTTACCCACATGTTGTGGTTCTTGTCTTCTGCTATACCACATACATTGTTATTACACAACCCTTGTTTTTCTGTCAGGTATTGCAACTTGTCTGTTTCCAGATCAAGAATGTTCAGACCTTCACGGGTGCCTATCCAGATAAGTCCGCGTGAATCTTGGAATACCTGAGTGATATAGTTGTTTGTGAATGGAGTCACATTGTTTGAGTTACCCGTGAGCACCTTCTTCTCAGTACTTGAGAGGTTAAGGATAACAAGACCCTCAGCAGTTCCGATGTATAGGTCGTTGGTTTTGCCGTCTTTATTATAGAAGAGACTGGTAATATTGTTCGTATTCAGTTTTCCGCTCTCACGTGTATATGAGGAAAAGGTGTTCATTCTTGGGTTGAAAACTTGCAAACCACCATTGGTCGCAATCCACAGATTACCGATCTTATCAGTACACAGGTCGTTTATGTGATCGTCGATGAGTGTCCTTGTACTGTCCTTTGCGAGAGAATAGATGGTGGAAACACCATTCTTTATACGAGTCAAACCATTACGTTTTGATCCTACCCAAAGACTTCCATCAGGAGTAGTCTCCATACAGGAAACTTTCAGACTGGCGAGTGATCCTTCATAACCAATAACACCCTTGTCGCTGGTACCATACCATATACGTCCGCTGTCTGCCTGGGCGATGGCTGTTATGTCACCATTATGTGTAGTGCCAAAGCGATATATGTATTGTCCAGAATAAGCTATGCCGCTTTTCTCCGTACCAACCCAAAGAAGATCTGTATCGTCAACATATACACTCTGTATGCTTATTGCTTCTTCAATCGGTCTTTTGTCGTTGATGTTTCGTGGTTGAACACTCTCAATGTTATGAGTGTTCACATCATAGCGCAGAAGCCCCAGCTGGTCTGTACCAATCCAGATGTTACCATTCCTGTCTCCGGCCATGCCATTGATGTTCCTGTCTACGCCTACCCCCGTCATTCCAAGACCCTCACCGATAGAAGTGTCCCATGTGTCTGCATTCTTGTTATACTTGAAAAGTGTTCCCTGGCCATATAGCCAGATATTGTCCATCTGATCAGCGAAAGCTTTAAGGGACTTGCTTCTGCGAAGCTTTCTTATTGCAATCTCGTTTGTGCCCCAGACAGTATGCTGCTGATGCATCACGTCACAGCAAACCATTCGTCCGTCGTCATAGACTATTATTGCTCCATCCTTACACTCACTGATGGAACAAACCAAACCTTGAGGCACTCCGTGAGCATCGTCTGTATAACCGAACTCATAGCTTGTCTGTTGTTGCATGTTGTAACAAACCACTCCCTTATTAGGTATTGCTCCCCAAAGGTTCTTGTGGCGGTCTACAAATACAATACTTGGGATTGTCTCAATGCCCATACGTGCAAAATACTGTTTCATGTCACGCTCAAAACTCTCCGTCTGAGGGTGATAAACGCAATATCCTGAGGCCGTCTCGATGAGCAGATTACCATCGAGAGTCTCTTGGATGGTATTGATGTAGCTGTTAGGCAACGAGTTTCCGTCCTGTGAGTCGCTCTGGAAATTCTTAAATACATATCCGTCATATCTGTAAAGACCTGCCGGTGTTCCAAACCACATGTATCCACGTGAGTCTTTGAGGATACAGTTAATCTGACTACTGGTAAGTCCTTCTCTAGCGTCCAGTGTCTTAAACAGATAGTCTGTCACCACTGCCATTGGCAGGGCAAGCAGCAAAACGAGCATCAGTTTTCTTATAGTTCTCATAAGGCCTTATTTCGCTTAAATCATACACGAGTAATGATCAACAACGCCAAGCAGATGCTTGTTGTCATCAGTAACCAGAACTGAGTGTACTTTATATTTATTCATTATTCTTTGTATCTCCGTAATCTTTGTCTCAGGCTTAACCGTCTTTGGAGTACGTGTCATGATGTCACTGACGGTACGGTCAAAGAATTCTGCCTGCCATTTCTCCATAGCCCGGCGGATATCTCCATCAGTAATCAGTCCTACAATCTCACCATTAACCTCTGCTATTCCAAGGCCAAGCTTGCCTTTACTTACCAGGATAATAGCCTCGCCAAGATGCATCTCTGGTGGCAATATAGGCATATCCTCGCTGCGCATAACATCCTGAGCAGTAGTAAGAAGTCGCTTTCCAAGTTCTCCTCCAGGATGGAACTGTGCAAAGTCTCTGGGCTGGAAATTGCGTCTTTCTATAAGAGCTATTGCTAATGCATCACCCATGGCAAGCTGTGCCATTGTGGAACTGGTAGGTGCGAGGTTCATAGGACAAGCCTCCTTCTCAACACTTACATTCAGGTGACAGGTGCTATATTTTGCAAGGAGCGATTCTGGATTTCCACTCATACCGATGATAGGTATCTGCATGTGGAGCACCATTGGAATAAAACGTAATAGTTCGTCTGTCTGACCAGAGTTACTGATAGCCAATACGACATCACCTTGAACCATCACTCCAAGGTCGCCATGAAACACGTCAAGCGGATTGATGAAGAATGAGGGGGTTCCGGTAGACGATAATGTAGCAGCAATCTTTGCTCCTATATGTCCGCTTTTGCCAACACCTGTAACGATGATTTTCCCCTTACAGCCATACATCAGGTCAACAGCCTTCTCAAAGCTGTCGTCTATCTGAGGTATTAGTCCCATTACGGCTTCTGCCTCGTCCTTGATGCATTGTATGGCGTATTCTTTTGCTGTCATCGGGATATTTACGTTTTACAAATTTACGAGTTACTATTTAAATCAGCTGGGCAACAAGCGATTCCAGTTTGTCGAGTTCCAACATGTTAGCCGCGTCGCTCAAACCTTCATCTGGGGTGGGGTGTACCTCGAAGAAGAATCCTGTGGCTCCAAATGCTTTTGCAGCAAGAGCCATCTGAGGTACGAATCTGCGGTCACCTCCTGTCTTTCCGTCGCTGCCACCTGGACGCTGGACACTATGAGTACAGTCCATGATTACTGTCGGTACTATCTCAAGCATGTCTGGAATATTTCTGAAATCGACAACGAGGTTGTTATACCCCATCATGTTTCCTCTTTCTGTGAGCCATACCTCTTTAGCTCCGGCTTCACGGGCTTTCTCGACAGGATATTTCATGTCTTTGCCACTGAGGAACTGGGCTTTCTTGATATTTACGATACTTCCGGTCTTGGCTGCAGCCACAAGCAGGTCGGTCTGACGACATAGGAAGGCAGGAATCTGTAAGACATCACATACCTCACCTGCTGCTTCGGCTTGATAAGATTCGTGGATGTCGGTAAGAATCCTGAGTCCGTATTTTGACTTTATATCAGCAAGCATCTGAAGTCCACGCTCCAAACCGGGACCGCGAAATGACCGTATTGACGTGCGATTTGCTTTGTCAAACGAGGCTTTGAAAATAATGTCTGTTTCGTGCTTCTTGTTGATTTCCACCAACTTACATGCTACTGTGTCGAGCAGTTCTGCTGACTCAATAACGCACGGACCAGCTATAATCGTTGTTTTATTAGTCATATTTGCTTTGCAAAAATACTCATTTTATCTCAATCAGCCAAATTTTTTTCTTAAAAATTTATTTCTCATTACTAATCAGGTGAACATCTCTCTGTGGGAATGGTATCTCAATGCCGTTATCATTGAGGGTCTCATAGATACAGGTGAGCACGTCACTTATAACGTAAGTCTTCTTGACTGCATCAGCCCAGATGATGAGTTTGAAGTTTACGCTCGAATCAGCCATTTCTGTCATTACAACCTTCACTTTCTTGGAATTATCCATCCACTGGTGCTTAAGGTTTTGTACAGCTTCCTCAATGAGACCTTTTACTTGGCCGACTTTTGAGCCATAAGCCACTCCAAAGGGCACAAGTGCAAGGATATAACCGTGATTTTTGGTCAGGTTTTTATAGTTTTTTGAGAATAGTTGGGCATTCTGGAAGGTAATAACCTCACCATAAAGTGATTCAACCACAGTCGAGGTATAACTGATACTTGCCACCTTTCCCATTGTTCCGTCAACTTGTATCCAGTCGCCAACTTTGATGCGTCCTGTCATCAACGACGCACCATAGTAGATATTCTCAATGACATCCTTCATTGCGAAACCGATACCAGTAGAGAGACCGCCTCCCAAAGCCAGCAGCCAGTAGACGCTGATATGCAGATATGCAAGGGTTATCAGCAGCCAACCGCCCCAGATAATAAGCTGGATGACATTCTTTCCCATCACAGTCCTGCTCTCGGCCGTTGTTGGATCTTTCATCTCAAACTGGAGTCGCATAAAACTGAGCACAGTCTTTGATATCCATTTGAAAAGGAACCACAGGCTGATGACTACAGTAAGTTTGAATATGCTTATCTGGAAATTCTCCTGGTTAACAAACCTGTATGTGAAGATGTTCCAGCACATATCGCTAAGATTGAAGACATCTGCTGCCCAGTATATGCTTATCATCACGGAGCAGACGATGAGTATAGGCATAACCACCTGATGGATCAGCGTGTAGAACCATGTCTTTGTAATTGGTTTTGTAGAGAATCCATGTTTCTCCTCAAACATCTTCAGATAGTCGGAGATACAGGTTATGGTGAGTATGCATGTGAGCTGCATGATCCACCATATGAGCAACTGTACTGACAAGAGTGTATATCCTGCCCACGAACAGAAAGCAGAGGCAATAAACACGATCAATGATATGTAAGTGTAGAACATATCCGAACGTGGGATGTTTCTGTTGTGTTTCCTTATACCCCACCATTGCCATACCATACATGTAAGCAGTACGGGAGGGAAAATAATACTTACCAGCTCGCCTGGAATCAGTATGATACGGAAAGTAATGACTATGAATCCAATTACCAATAATGGTGCATAGATGCTGAATGCACTACGAATCTGGTCGCCATTAACTCTTAATAGCAGAGAGATGAGAATGACGGCCAATAGCCATAGGTACTCCACCATCAGTCCTGAGGCCATGATAAAGAAGTTCTGGTCTATTCTTTGACGCGTTACTCCCATGATGAGGGCCAATGTTATAGCTGTCGTGGCCCACATTATCGAACGGCGTTTCTTAAGAAACTCCCTTGAGTGGAACCGCCTTGGCATGAAACGGAACACCAGAAGGTTTATGAATACCGCTATTATTGCATAGAATATTATGGCTGTGAAAAGGCCGAACATCCACATTACGCTCCAGTCAGACTGTTTGCTGCTCTCGTCTATTGTGTATTTCTTCAGAACGATTGCTTTCATCATGTCCCATTTCTCCTTGAAATTGCGGACAATCTCGAAATACGTGTCACCACCGTTTACGAAAATGCTTGTCTGAATGTCGTAATATCGTTTCTGGGCATAGTCATTCATGTTCTTCAGCCGTTGCTCTGTGGAGTCGTAATAGCGGATATAGTCTTCCATCTGTCTGGAGTCGCTCTCAAGAGTACGCTTGATTACTGTGGCAAGTGTGAGGCATACAGTCCTGTCGGTCTTGGCTTTTTGCGACAATACTGTTGGAGGCATTGTCTGAAGACTCTGTATCAGACTGTCATAACGTGCCACCTCACCATTGGTCTTGGTGATAAACTCACGGAAGGGCATCTGTTGGCGCTGAAAATTCTGGTATTGTTCTGTTGCCTGATGGCAGGCGTAGGTAAGGTCGAACAGGTAATCCTGATTTTGTGAATACAACATAAGTGCATTCTGATTCGACAGTTTCATCGTCTGCGTAAGATTGCGGAAAACCTCCTCACGCTGTTCCTTACGATCATCGCGTTTCGAATTCAACTCGTGATAGTATTTCGTAAGTTCCGAACGTAAAATAGTCAGCGTCTCTTCGAGGTTTTGCTCCTTTAATACTGCGTCAGCCTCTATAGTGATACCCAAAAGCAGGGCGATAATGAATGCTATTTTCTTCATTCTTTGTTTATTTGTTTCTGACTGCAAAGTTACAAAAAAATTCGCAATTATCAATAATTATAAGCTGTAAATTTGTAGTTTTAGTGTTTTTTTATTACTTTTGCAGCAGTAAACATATAAAATGCAAGAAAAATGATGCTTATTGCAGATAGTGGCAGCACTAAGACAGATTGGGCTCTTGTAAGTACGTCGGAAGTGACTGTCGTCCATACTCAGGGTATTAATCCTGTTCATCAGAGTCGTGAGGTTATCATGCAGATCCTTCAGGAGGAGCTGAAACCTCAGTTGGGAGGTGCAATGATAGATAATGTCCGTTTTTATGGTAGTGGTGTGCGACCTGAACTGGAGTCTGTGATGGAGGCTTTGATTCGTGATTCTTACCCCTCTGTGAAAAGTGTCGAGGTTCGTAGTGATATGCTTGGCGCTGCACGCGCATTGTGTGGCCGAAAAGAAGGTATAGCGTGTATTCTAGGTACTGGGGCTAATTCTTGTTACTATGATGGCGTGTCTATCATGGGCAACACTCCTGCCATGGGATATATCCTTGGCGATGAAGGTAGCGGAGCATGGATAGGCAAACGTTTCCTGCATGATCTCTATAAAGGAATTTTGTCTGAAAATATCCTCAAGGAATTTGAAGAAAAGACGGGACTTTCGATGTCTATAATAATAAATAAGGTCTATCGTGAACCTATGGCAAATCGCTTTTTGGCCTCTTTGTCTGCTTTTGTGCATAGCCATAAGGATGATCAGGGTGTTCATCAACTGCTTATTGACGGATTCAGTGATTTTCTGAATTTTAATATTTCCCCATATCAGCGTAAGGATCTTCCTGTTTCTTTTGTGGGTAGTATTGCGTATTATTATGAGGCAGAATTAAGAGAAGCTGCTCAAAAGGCAGGTTTTGTTATAGGGGAGATCGAACGGAGTCCTCTCAATGGTCTGATTAATTTTGAAAAATAGTATAATAATGAAACTGAAACTACTAATTGCATTACTTATGGCAAGCATTTCATTGCCAATGATGGGACAGTCGGACAAAGCTAAGTTTGTAACTGTGAAGAATGGTCATTTCCTGAAAGACGGAAAGCCGTATTACTATGTTGGAACCAACTTCTGGTATGGTGCAATCCTAGGTTCAGAAGGTCAGGGAGGCGATCGTGGCCGCCTGGTTAAGGAACTGGATTATATGAAAAAGATCGGTATCGATAATCTGCGCATCCTTGTGGGCTCTGACGGAGAACGTGGTGTTACCACAAAGGTAGAACCTACGCTTCAGGTGAAGCCTGGGGTTTACAACGACACAATCCTTGCGGGGCTTGACTTCCTACTTCAGGAGATGGGCAAGAGAAACATGGTTGCCGTACTTTATCTTAACAACTCCTGGGAGTGGAGTGGGGGCTACGGCTTCTATCTGGAACACGCTGGAGAGGGGAAACAACCCAGACCTAATGAAGATGGTTATCCTGCGTTTATGAAGGCGATGAGCAAATATGCTACCAACAAGAAAGCCCATCAACTGTTTTATAATTATGTGAGATTCATCCTTGGCCGTACCAATCGTTATACAGGCCTGAAATATTCTGAAGACCCAGCCATTATGTCCTGGCAGATTGGTAACGAGCCGCGTGCCTTCGATAAGGCAGTGCTTCCGGATTTTGAACTGTGGCTTTCTGAGGCTTCTGCACTTATTCGTTCTTTGGATTCCAATCACCTTATCTCTATTGGTTCCGAGGGTGCCTGGGGATGTGAGGAAGACTGGGGATGTTACGAACGTATCTGTTCTGATAAGAATATTGATTATTGTAACATCCACCTTTGGCCATACAACTGGAGTTGGGCTCGTCAGGACCATCTTATAGAAGACCTTCCTAAGGCCAAGGCAAACACAAAAGATTATATCGATCGTCATCTGGAGATTTGTGCGCGTCTGAATAAGCCTCTTGTTATGGAGGAGTTCGGCTATCCTCGTGATGATTTCAAGTTTGCATTAGGTACACCTACAAAGGGACGTGATGGCTTCTATAAATATGTGTTCTCGCTCGTTGCTGACAATGCCGAACAAGGTGGATATTTCGCAGGTTGTAATTTCTGGGGTTGGGGAGGCTTTGCAAAACCCAAGCACGAGCAACAATGGCAGGTGGGCGATGACTATACAGGCGACCCGGCTCAAGAGCAACAAGGACTGAATTCTGTGTTCTCAAGTGATAAATCGACGCTAAAAGTCATAAGATCACAGGTGGACAGAATGAATAAATTACGTTAAAAATGAGCGTGTGTGCGAGCACACGCTTTTTGTTGCAACAAAATGCAGTAAATGGTCAACAAAGTGTTATTGACTTTAAGTAATTATTATTATCTTTGCACCCAACAACTTAAACGAGCAATCATTCTGATAAAAAAATGAAGAAACTGCTAACAATTCTGTTCTTGGTGATGGCATCCCTCCAGATGTCTGCACAGATTCGTGGTAATAACATTGTGGTTACTGTTGAGCCAGACCATAAGGACTGGAACTACAAGACAGGTGAGAAAGCAACTTTTGTTGTAGAGGTGCGAAAGTCAGGAACACTTATCGACGGTGTAAGCATCGACTATGCTGCCGGTCCTGAGATGTATCAGGACGTAAAGAAGAGTATGGTGCTGAAAGATGGTACCCTGAAACTTTCAGGCACAATGAAACAGCCAGGTTTCTATCGTGTAGATGTCACCGCTCATGTTGATGGTAAGGATTACAAGCAGGCTTGTGGCGTTGCTTTCTCACCAGAGAAACTCCAGCCGTCAACAGTCATGCCAGCCGATTTCTCTGATTTCTGGACTAAGGCCATCGCTGAGGCTCGTAAGGTTGACCTCAACCCGACAAAACGACTGTTGCCCGAACGATGCACAAAGGATGTGAATGTCTATGAGGTGTCGTTTAATAATATCAGGGATAACTGGCGTACATATGGTATCCTCTCCGTTCCTGTGAAAGAGGGAAAATATCCTGCCCTTCTGAGAGTTCCCGGTGCTGGTGTACGTCCTTATGGTGGTGATATCTGGACTGCCTCTCAGGGTGCCATAACTCTTGAGATAGGTATTCATGGTATCTCTGTTACGATGGAGCAGAAAGTATACGACGATGTTTTCAACGGTGCCCTGATGAACTATTGGAACTGGGGAATGGACAAACGTGAAGACAGCTATTATTATCGTGTGGTACTCGGTTGTATCCGTGCCCTTGACTATATTGAGCAATATACCCCTTGGAATGGTAA
>RHMF01001298.1_pt1 | contig 15537 bp, 17 predicted proteins | sample 5365151 | NCBI WGS metagenome assembly RHMF01 (sample SAMN10266501, study PRJNA497801) | feces metagenome | isolation source: feces | host: Bos taurus | place: China: Prairie of Fairy Mountain | collected 2017-08-14 | reverse complement strand
CAGGAAGGGGCGTGTTGGATGCTAGAGCAGCCCGATACCTGGAAGCCCATGGGCGAGATGGTCGTTGACCTGAGCGGCATCGACGCCGCCGACGGCATCACCGAGGATGCCGCCGCGTGGGTGCATGACCTTAAGGACGAGTACATGCTCCACGCTGGGCATAACAAGCTCGTGCGCGACTACTACGATGGCTTTATCAATGCTTCCGATTACGGCGTGACAGCCGATATCCCGAACGACCAGACGTGCCACTGGCCTCAGAAAGCCGTGGATGCGCTGGCCGACCGTATCAGGCTCGAGGCTGTGTCCATCCCGGACGGCGACCAAGACGCGCTCGACGCAATAATGAAGCGAAACAACTTCACGTGCAACTACAACCGACATCTGCCGGTCAAGTTCATCTACGGCTGTATGGCGGCTACCGTCACGCGCGGCATCGACAGCCACGCGCGCATCCGCTTCCATTCGGCGGAGACCTTCACGGCGCTGCCGTCCCCTGATTACGACGACGGCGTGGTGGCGGCCGGCCTGGCAATCGCGCGGCGCGAACGCACGCCGTGGAGCGACGGACACATGGTGCCGACCGTGGTGAACCTGCACACTCCCGGCAACATCGGCGAGTTCCGGCAGGTCGCGGCTGGCCAGTGGACGTACACGCCCGGACTGGTGCGCGAGGGCATCCCCACGCTGTTCGTGTTCGCCCACAACGCCAAGGGGACGCTCGCCCCGTTCGGGCAGACGCGCATCACGCGGTTCGTCCGCAAGTTGGCCGACAACGCCTCACGGTGCATGTGGCACATGCAGGTGTCCGGCGCGTTCTACTCCATGGCCAAGCTCTACATGACCGGGCTCACTAACGAGCAGTTTGACGCGGTGATGGAAAACAAGTCGAAGTACCAGCTGTCCAGGCTGCTCGCGTTGACCGTGGGCGAGGACGGGCAGAGCCCGAACGTCGGGCAGCTGTCCGGCAACTCGCCGCAGCCGTTCATCGATGAGCTGCGCGCGCTAGCCTGCCAGTTCTCGGGAGCCACTGGCGTGCCGCTCAACTCGCTCGGCATCGTACAGGACAACCCGAGCAGCGCCGAGGCCATCCAGGCTGCGCGCGAGGACATCTGCCTGGTCGCGGAGCGCGACATCGAGGCCGACAAGGCCACTGTGGCGCGCGTGCTGCGCACCGCCATGGCAATCGAGGGCAACACGACCACCGACGCCATCCCGCAGGACATCTATGCGGAGTACGCGTCCCCGATGCTCTACTCGCTGGCTGCGCGCACCGATTCGGCAATGAAGATCGCCAGCATCGATGAGGGCTTCGCGGGTTCCGAGGAGTTCTACGAGATGGTCGGCTTCGATGATGCTGCCATCGCGCGCATCCAGGCGCAGCTGCGCAGGCAGCGCGGCCAAGCGGTAATCGACAGCATCCTCGCGCAGCCTGGCGGTGAGGAATGACCGTCATACCGCGCCAGGAGGTCGTGGCAACCGCGTACATGATCGAGCGGCTGCAAAAGGAAGCGGCGAAGAAAGCGCGCCCTGCTGTCAAGAAGTGGTTGAAAGCGCATCCTAATTGGGAAGCGCAGGAGCTTCGCAGCTTCTGCATCCAGCTAGTGCGGCAGCTGGTCGCCGAGTACGGAAACGCGGCATCGTCGCTCGCGTGTAACCTGTACGACGGCATAATGATGGAGAACGGCTTCGCGCCCGCAGAGCCGTGGGGCGGCTCGTTTGACAAGCGCGTGGAGCGTGCCGTGCGCTACCAGCTCGAAAAGGCGCTCGACGGCGATATCGGCAAGTTCATCGACGCGATAGACGAGATGACGCGCAACTACGTCAAGTACCACGCGAACGAGACCACCATAGCGAACTGCGAGCGCGACAACCGGCTCTACTCGCCGTCTGGCATGAACAATGACGGCCTGGGGCAGGCTGTTGACATGTGGGGCAAGGCGCGTGACGGCAAACCCGCCGAGCTTCAGAACCGCATGCGGCGCAGGCGCTACGGCGAGGCGCTGGAATATGGCGCTCCTGCGTTCGCACGCGTCCCGACGGGCGCGGAGACGTGCACATACTGCATGATGCTTGCAAGCCGTGGTTTCGCGTACCACAGCGCAGATAGCGCGGGGCACGCCGACCATCGCGGATGCAACTGCATGATTGTTCCTGGGCGCAAGGGCGATGCGGTGGAGGGCGTTGACGAGGACGCGCTGTACAACTGCTGGCGCGAATTGGAAGCGCTTGAAGCCCACGCCAAGGAAAACCCCGACAAGTTCACGCCCGATGAGCTGGAACGGCGCAAGAAGGCGATTGTTGACGGATACGGCAGCTCAGTGTATGTCTCCACCGACCCAGGCAGCGTCCGAAAGCTCGTGAAATCAAACCCTATGATGGGCTGGTACGAGCCGCGCGAGAAGATGGCCGTGAATTACAAGGAGCGATAGTGCGCATACTTATCGAAGTTCCAACCTACGACGGCAGGATATCGCAAGCCACGAGCGAATCGCTCTGGCGGCTGGACAAGGCCGGTGGACTACAAGCCGCGCACCGGCTATGGCTGCGGCATGGCGCGCAACCGCATCGCGGCGGACGCGCTGAACGCCGGTTACGACTACGTGCTCATGGTGGACAACGATATCGCGTTGCCGCAAGACGCGCTCGCCAACCTGCTTGAGCACGGCACGGGCATAGTGCTCGGCTGGTATCTCAACCGCTACGGCAAGGGTGAGAAGCGACCGACCACGCTGTTCAAGATGGGCGAGGGCTGGAAATCGTACGAAGCCGCCGAGCTCGCCGATCTGCGCGATGCCGGCACCCACCGAGTGCGCGTCAAGGGCGGCGGCATGGGCTGCGCGCTCATTCAAGCCGACGTGTTCGAGATGCTGCCGTTCCCATGGTTCGAGTGGACAGACGAGTCGCGCGACCGCCTGACGGTGGACAGTGTGTACGACTGCCATGACGCGTTTCGCTCGGGCGGCGAGGACATCAACTTCTGCAACCTGGCATCTGCTTTCGGGTTGCCGATATATGCGGATACGCGGGTCGCTTGCGGCCACGAGTTCAGGGAGGTCAAATGGCCAGGGTGAAGAAGCAGTTGAAGCACGCGACCTACGCGGGAACGCGAAACCTCTATGAGCCGATGGTGTGGGCGTCGAAGCTGGCGAACAGCAGCGTGGACGTGATACACCTGCTAATCGAGGATGACGAGTTCCCGTACGAGCTGCCCGACTGCTTCGAGACTTGCAACGTTCGCGATTACGTGGAGACGATGTTCCCGGACACGGGCGCGAACGCGAAGACGCACTTCACGAAGATGGCCATGGTGCGCATCTGCTACCCGGCCATATTCCACGACGTGGACTTGATACTGCAATTCGACCCGGACACGGTCGTGCTTGACGATGTGGACGGAATCTGGGACATACCGCTCGACGGCAAGTGGTTCTCCGCAACCAAGGAGCACCTGAGCGGCTACGACCCGTTCCGCTCCGGCTCGTACAAGAACGTCGGCGTGTGCCTGCTCAACTTGAAGCAGATGCGCGCGGACAACGCTCAGCCCGAGCTTGTGAGGCTGCTCAACACGCGCCGCCTGAACTGCATCGAGCAGGACGCGCTGGACATTTTGGGCACGCAGCGCGGCAAGGCCGCGGAGATGCCCGTGCGATACAACGAGAACCGCGCGACGGGCTACACCGACAACCCTGCCGTCCAGCACTTCGTGGGCTACATGGACTGGCAGACGAACCCGCACCTGCCGCGACGCGAATATTTGAAGCTGTACCGCGACAAGCCGTGGAGCGAAATCATGGAGCTGCACGAGAAGCACAAACGCGCGGCGAAATAGGTACGACAAGACTGAAACCTTAAACGTCCGTTCTAACGATTAATCAAGGCCCTCCGGGGCCTTTTTTAATGCCCTGCGGAAAGCGGGGTCTTCCTTTACCACGGCGGCGGAAAGCCGCCACGTCATCGCCCGGAAAGGGCAGTTAGGAGCCAGGTATGGCAGAAGAGGTCCAGGCAACCCCGGAGAAGGTGGACGAGAAGCGCGACTCCACCGACTGGAAAGCCAAGTACGAGGCCATGCGCGAGCATTCCCGCGAATGGGAGCGCAAGGCCAAGGGGAACCAGGACGCAGCCGACGAGCTGGAAAAGCTCAAGGCCGCGCAGATGGACGAGAGCGAGAAGGCCGTCAAGCGCGCCGAGAAAGCAGAGGCCGAATTGAACGCGCTCAAGGCGCAGGCCGCGCGGGCCGAGGCGGTTTCAGCCGTCGCGGACGCGAACGGCGTGCCCACCGAGTTCGTGGCGATGCTCTCGGGCAACGACGCAGAGGAACTTGCCGCGCAGGTAAAGCGCGCCCTCGAGCTGCTCCCCGCATATCCGGCCAGGACAGATGACGGCGGCACCAAAGCCGTAGCGAAGAAATCGATGGCCGACAGGTTCGCCGAGAACCTGGGGCTGTAGAAGAAAGGGGCAGACATGCCTACCTACCAGGATATTTCCCGCAAGACAACCAACATCATCTTCGACCCCGAGGTCTCCAACGAGATCATCGCCAAGGCGCAGGAGGAATCCGCGCTCATGCAGCTCGCGCAGCGCATGACCATCGCGCCGAACGGCAAGAAATTCCAGACCATCACCGGCGACCCCGCGCCCGAGTGGGTCGCTGAGACCAACGACAAACCGGTGGACTTCTTCACCTTCGGCACCAAGACGGTCATCCCGTACAAGATGGCCCTCATCGTGCCGTTCTCCATGGAGTTCCGCCGCGACAAGAACGCCCTCTACAACGAGTGCATACGCCGCGTCCCGAAGCTGTTCGCGCAGAAGTTCGACACGACCGGCATGGGCACCGTGGCCCCCGGCACCGGCTTCGACGTGTTCGGCTCCGCCCAGAAGCTGAGCATCCTCGCCGGCGACGGCAAGACCGTCTACGACCGCTTCCTCGACGTCGATGCCGCCATCGGAGAGCACGACGGCATCATGAACGGCATCGCGCTCGCCCCGCAGGGACGCTCCATCGTTCTGGGCGCGAAGGACGGCAACGGCCACCCGCTGTTCACCCCCGGCGTGCAGTCCGGCCAGGTGGGCAACATCCTGGGCGCGAACGTGTCCGTCAAGAAGGGCGTGTACGTGGCCGGCACCGCCGGGTCCACCGCATCCGTGGTCGGCATCGCAGGCGACTGGGACGATGCGGCTTGGGGCACCATCGGCCAGCTCACCGGCTCCATCTCCGAGGAAGCAACGCTGACCTACCTCAACGGCAGCAACGAGTCCGTCACGCTGAACCTGTGGCAGAAGAACATGTTTGCCGTCCGCTTCGAGATTGAGCTCGCGCTGATGATCCGCGACATCAACAAGTTCGTCTTGCTGACCGGCAACACGCCGTCCTCGACCACGACCACCACCGAGGGCGCTTAATGCGCGCCGAGGTGGTCCGCGAGTTCTACGACCTTGAGACCGGCCTGGGCCCGGTTCCCGAGAACACCTACCGACCCGGTGACTTGTTCGAGGGGACCGCTGCCCGCGTGAACGGCCTGGCCGATAAGGGCTTCGTGGTCAAGCTGCCGACGCGAAAGCGCGCGGCGAAGAAGACGAAGGAGCAGTAAATGGATAGATTCGCCACGGTCTCGCAGTACGAGGCGCGCTACGGCGAGGTCATGAACCAAGCCATCCTGGCCGAGTGCCTGGACGACGCCACGGCCGCGATCTGCAACGTGCTGGACAAGCGCGGAATCGACTACTCGGAGCCGTCCGAGGACTTCGAGGACAGGCTGATGCGCACCTGCCGCGCCGTGGCGAACCGCCTGATGCCGTCCGGCTCCGACGTGCCGGTTGGCGTTACGCAGATGTCCATGACCGCCGGTTCCTACCAGCAGACGTACAGCTATACGCCGTCCTACGGGCTTCCCAAGCTGCTGCAAAGCGAGCTGGACATGCTCGGGCTGGGCGGCTCGCGTATCGGCTGGGCGAGGTTGGGCGGCCACGATGATTAGCGGCACGACCATCCAGGTCGAGCTGCGCGACCGCACCGCCCGCGACACGTTCGGCAACGACGTGGAGGATTACGCAACGCCGGCGGACGTGGCCAACGTGGTCATACAGCCCGGCGAGTGCGAGGAGCTGGCCGCGTCGCGCCCCGAGGGCGTGCGCGTGGACTTCACGCTGCATTTCCCGAAGGGCTACACGGGCGATTTGCGCGGCGCGCGCGTCACGCTGCCCGCCCCGTACACGTGGGGCAACCCGTACCGCGTGGTCAGCGTCCCGACGCCCTACATGGAGGCGAACTGCCCGACGCCGTGGAACCTGCCCGTGGGAGTGGAGGCGTGCGATGGGTAACGTCAAATACGTGCCGAAGCGCGCCGGCTTCCGGGCCATGTTCAACAGCGGCGAGATGTGCGATTTGTGCACGGGCAAGGCCGACGAGATAGCGGCCACGGCCAACGGCATGTACGGCGCATCGGGCTACCAGGTCAGCCCTGGACGGCCCGGCAAGTTCCGCTGCCACGCCATCGTCTACACGGGCGACATGCATTCCGTGAACAGCAACCGCGTCCACAACACGCTGCAGAAAGCACTGGGCTAGGAGGTGCCGCATGTGGTCATCCCTCGCGGAGACAATCGCATGGGTCGAGGCGACCCTGGACGTGCGCACGGGGAGCTACCCGCCGGCGGACGCAAGCGGCGATTACGCCGTGGTGCAACGCGTCGGCGGCGACACCGAGTACCCGCACGACAGCCCGCGCATGGCGATTCAGATATGGACTGACTCGGACGAGAACGGCGAGCAGGTCGCGCTGGCTGTTGCCCGCGTCTTGCCCGCGCTGGCCGAGCGCAGCTCCCGCATCAACGCCATCGAGCGTGGAATCACCATCACGCAGCTCGGACGCGACGACAACGGCCACTACGTCTGGCAGGTCGTGTTCACGATGCACTGCAACATCCGAGAAGATTAGGAGGCCTTAAATGGCTATCGATGCAAAGAAGGTGCTCGTCGGCGCGCCTGACCAGTCCAGCACGACCGGGGCTGTCAACTACGCCGACACGACCGCGACGCTGCCCACCGACGCGACCACCGCGTTACAGGGCTTCACGTCGTGCGGATACGTTTCCGAGGACGGCCTGACGCTCTCCACCGACTACGGCACCGTCACCATCAAGGACTGGTCGAAGTCCGTGGTGCGCACTCTGCTGGACGAGTTCACGGGCGAGCTGTCGTTCGCGTTCATCCAGACCGACTACGCAGGCCTGTGCGCCATCTTCGGCGCGAGCAACGTGTCCATCAGCGGAGATAAAATCACCGTCCGCCTGGGCGCGCATCTTGCACCCGCCAAGGCCTACGCGTTCAATATGAAGGACGGCAACGCGAGAATCCGCGTGGTAGCGCCGAACGCGACCCCGGTGCTCGACGGCGATTTGACGTTCGTGGCCGGAGAGGCCATCAACTGGTCGGTCAAGCTGACCTGCGGAGCTGACTCCAACGGCGAATCCATCTACATCTACATCGACGGAGACACCGGTTCCACGACCACCACGACCCAGGGGGCGTAGCCGATGGCCGTCACCTTGAAAACGCAGCGCCCGGAGCTCACCGTCAACATCGGCGGCGAGCGCGAGGTGGGCGTGCCGCTGACCTTCACCCGCCAGGAGTATGAGGAGTTCGGCAAGGCCGAGTCGAAAGACGGCTCCATGTTCGCGTTCTTCCGCAAGTACCTCGGGGATGTGGTGGACGAAATCGGCGACGACGACATTACGGCGCTGTTCTCGGCGTGGATGGATGCCCGTAACGAGCTGGGCGAGCCCGCGCTGGGGGAATCGAAAGCCTCGCCGACGCGATAGCGCATCACGGCGGGGCCGTCGAATACGACCTCATGACTCGCACGCGGTTCACGCTGGACGATTTGGGCGGCGCTCTCTCCGCGAGGGCGCTGCTCTCGTTTTTAACCAACCTGCCGCCCGAGTCGGCCACGGCGCTGTCCATGCTCGGACCGGACAAGGCCGGGTGGTCGCGCGCCGACATGCTCATGGCCCGACTGGTCGAGGGCGTGGAGGAGCTGGCGTGGATAACGGCGTGCAAGGGCTTGAGGAAGTCGCAATGGCCGAAGCGCCCGAAGCGCATACCGCGCCCCGGCGTGGAGGACGAGACCGAGCGCCGCATCGGGCGAGACCCGATACCGATTTCAGATTTCGACGAGTGGTACGGAGGTGACCGATGGCCAACACCGAGGTCGGTTCCGCTTATGTGACCATCTACCCGCAAACCGACGGCAATTTCTCCAAGCAGGTCGGCAGCCAGCTCGACAAGGGCAGCTCCGGGCTGTCGGCCAAGGCCGTGGCGCTCGGCAACGTAATGGCGAACGCCATCACGGCGGTGGCGAGCCGGGCGGGCGAGGCCATAGGCCAGACCATCTCAGACGCGTTCTGGGACTACGCGAGCTACGAGCAGCTGGTCGGCGGCGTGGACAAGCTGTTCGGCGACGCGAGCAAGCAAGTGCAAGACTACGCGGCCGTAGCCTACAAGACCAGCGGCATGTCCGCGAACGCCTACATGGAGCAGGTGACCAGCTTCTCCGCGTCGCTCATCAACAGCCTGGGCGGCGACACAGCGAAAGCCGCCGACGTTGCCGACGTGGCGATGCGCGCCATATCCGACAACGTGAACACGTTCGGCAGCAACGCCGAGGACGTGCAGAACGCCATCCAGGGCATCAGCCGCGAGAACTACACCATGCTCGACAACCTCCGCCTTGGCTACGCGGGGAACAAGTCGGGCTTTGAGGAATTGATCAAAGACGCGAACGCCTACGCCGAGTCCATCGGCGAGGCCGGGGACATGACCGAGGACAGCTTCGCCGACGCGATCCGCGCCATCGACCTCATCCAGCAGAAGCAGGGCATCGCGGGCACGACCGCGAAGGAGGCATCGTCCACGCTCGAGGGTTCGCTGAACCAGGCGAGCGCGGCGTGGGAGAACTTCCTGACAAGCTTCGGCACGGATGCCGAAACCATCGAGCAACGCGCAGGCGAGCTGTTCGACGCGCTTTACACAGCTGGTTCCAACGTGCTCGGCTATGTCGGCACGGCATCGGCAAACGCGCTGGAGGCCATCGCCCACGCCATCGGCATGAGCGACGAGGAAATCCAGGGCGTGAAGGACCGTTTTGCCGAACTCGGCGACAAGGTGGCAAAGAACGTGCTGCCGTACATCGAGCCGCTGGCGAAGTCGTTCGGCGAATTGGCAAAGACGTGCGAGCCGTTCACGTCGCAGGTCGGCCCGGCGCTCGAGACCGTGTTCCGCGGAATCATAGACCTCATAACCTCGCTGCTCGGCGCGGTGCTGCTGCTCGGCAAGTACTTCTTCGACGCGGCGAACGACGTGATAACCGCCGCAGGCGAGATGTGGGAGGGCGCGGGCAAGGCTATAGACGACCTGAACAAGCTCGTGGCCGACAACTGGAAGTCGCTCAAGGACGGCACCAACGAGACGTGGGACGCCATAAAGAAGCTGCCCGAGAACGCCATGAACGCCGTGAAGTCGGTCGTGCAGGGCGCACTCGGCAAGGTGCAGGGCGTGTTCTCGCGCGTGTGGGGCTCAGTCACGTCCACGGTTTCGGGGGCGGCTGGCAAGATACGCAACGCCATATCCGGCATCTCGAACGTGATTGGCAGCGTCAAGTCCACGTTCGACAAAATCAAGAACGCGATGGTAAAGCCCATCGAGGACGCGCACGCGAAGGTCAAGGGCATGCTGGCCAAGGTCAAGGGAATCTTCCCGCTGTCCATCGGCAAGGTGTTCAGCAATCTCAGCCTGCCGGATATCCACGTGGACCCCGGCACCCCTCCGTTCGGCCTCGGAGGCAAGGGCAGCTTGCCCAGCTTCTCCGTTTCATGGAACGCAGAGGGCGGCTTCACGGACGGCATCACGCTGTTCGGCGCGGGCGAGAAGGACACCGAGCTTCTGCTTCCCAGGCGCGGCAGGCTCATGGACGACTTCGCGGCGGCTGTCTCGTCGCAGGTCAAGGGCGGCGAGGTCAACATCACGGTCAACGCGCGCACCGACGCCGACCCGGAGGAGATAGCCGGGGCGATAGCGCGCAAGATGCGGCTCATCGGATACGCGAGGGGATAGCATGGCATATACCCACACCAGCCCGGGCGTCACGGGCACTAGCACGACGGCAAAGGTGTTCAAGAACTCCGGCATCAGGAGCGCCACGAAAGGCGACACCTGCCTGAACCCGGCGAAAGGCCATGTCTACAAATGCGACACCGGCGGGGGGCCAAACGCCGCGAAGTGGAAGTACCTTAAAACGGTAATCCTCGAGAAGCCCGGGCAGGTGGCCGTCAGCGCCCCGAAGCGCGGCGATGGCCGCAAAATGGAGGGCAAGTGGACGACGCCGAAGACGATGCTCAGCAAGTACCAGTGCTCGCGCGCTGAGGAGCTCTACGTGAAGTGGACGCTCGACGTCAAGGGCAAGGATTTGGTGGACATCGACAAGAAGGGCAACCTGGACCACACGTCCGACTCCATCAACCTCAACAGTTTCACCGCGACCAAGACCGGCACGACATACACGCGCGCGTCTTTCTACCCGGTCACCGACTTGTGGCTCAGGAAGGTCACGTTGACCGTCACGGCCCACAACTCAAAGGGCAACGGTAAGCCGGCGTCTGCTGTCTACGAGTTCGACAAGCCGCGCGTGCCGACGTTGAGCGCCACGTCAATCGACGCGAACGGCGTGGTCAGCTGCACGGTCACGACAGACGCGGGGACCGACAAACGCGAGGTTTACCGCACGCGCTACCAGGTGGACGTTTACGATTCGAGCGGCGCGAAGAAGTGGGTGCCCGTCCAAGACAGCTACCAGCTCATCAGCACGTCCACGACCAAGACGCTCACACGCGAGGTCACGAACTGGCAGGTGGCGGGCAAGTACGTCCTGGTGCGTTTCCGCGCGCAGGCGCAGGGCTTCGCCGGGGACTCCGACTGGAGTGCCTACAAGACGCACGTGGTCGGCTGGCCGAACGCCGCGACTATCGACGCGAAGAATGTGAAGGTGCCGGGGCGCACGTCCACTGATATTGCGACCTTCCCGATAAGCGTCAACAACGACACGAACCACAAGACAGACCGCGTGGTGCTGCAGAAGCTGGCGAACGTCACGGCATCGACCGCTGCGGCTGCGACGGCCATGACAGGCAGCTGGGAGGACACTTCATACGAGGACAACGGAAACTGCACGGCGCTCGCCTGCACCGTCGCGGATATCGCGTGCGACGAGGGCAAGTGGTCGTGGGTGCGCGTGAAGTCGTGGCACGACATCGAGGGCATCTTCTTCACGTACTCCGAGCCGTACCGCGTGGACGCGCTCCACCGCGCCGCGCCGACAGCCGCCGACGACCCGGTGGACATCGTTTCCATCGCCCAGGGCACAACGGGCGAGACCCTGAACGTGACCATGGGCTGGAACGCCGACGGCACCGACGACGCGGACGGCACCGAGCTATCGTGGAGCGCCGATTCGGACTCGTGGGACTCAACCGACCGCCCGGACGCTTTCGAGTTCCCGAACTCCGAGAGCGAGGGCCAGCTGGTGGTGGATAACAAGACCTACCGCGGCTCCCGCAAACTCGTGGTGAAGAAGCTCGCCGAGGGCGAGCCGACGTACTTCCGCGCACGCCGCTACAAGGACAACGCGGACGGAAACCGCGGGTATGGCCCGTACTGCGACGTGAAGAGCGGCATACCGACGGTCGCCCCGTCCGACGTGGTGCTCATGGCCGACAAGTTCGTGGCCGCGGGCTCCGACATACCGTTCTCGTGGGCGTTCGCGGGCGGCGGCACGCAGCGCTCGTGGGCGCTGGTGGACAACTCGACGAAATCAATCATCGCCGAGGGGACCGACTCCCACGGTTCGACGGTCGTGGATTCGGCGCGCGCGGCGTCGTTCGCCGTGAGCGGCACCCTGACCGCGTTCGTGCGCGTGTCCACGGGCGGCGCTCCGGTGGCGTCGGCGACGCGATCCATCGAGATTGTGCAAGCACCCACGCTCACGCTGGGGGCAATCTCCACGCTGACCGCGCAGCCGCTTTCCATCTCGCTGACATGCGACATGCCCGGATGCGCCGCTTCAATCGTGGTCGGCGCGCTCGGCGGGCAGGCGCTCGCGCCCGACGGCTTCATCCGACAGCCCGCCGGAGACGCCGTGTGGTCCGGGTACGTCCACCCGGCGTGGGCATTATCGAACGGCAGCTATACCGCGACGGTTGTGCTGCCGACCGCGCTGGCTTTCCACGGCGGCTTGAACTATTACGTGACGGCTGTAGCGGTTGACGAGTCCACGGCGCTCACGAGTGCGCAAGCCCGCGCCGAGTTCGCGGTGACGTGGGCCAGCCCCGCGCCCGAGCCGCCGAGCAGCGGCTACGTGCCGACAGCTGACCAGTCCATCGTGAGCGGCAAGCAGTATTACACTTACGACCCCGCCACGGGCGATTACGACGAGGTGGAGACACCGGTTGCCGCAGATTTGCCCAACTACTACGAGGGCTTCACGGGCATCGAGGTCACGCCGAGCGTCATCGAGGACGATGACGGGCGCATCACGCGTTCGTGCTCCATCGCGCTAATGGCACCCGACGGAGCGCCGAGCGGCTCGGTCTATGATATCTACAGGCTCACCTTCGAGGGACCGCGCCTGGTCGGCTCGGGCTACCCGCTTGACGCGACGGTCACTGACCGCTACGCGCCCTTCGGCGATTGCTCGAACGCCTACCGCGTCTGCCTTCGCACGCCCGACGGCGACATGGCGTGGGCCGACTACGACTACCAGCTCGAGGGCTATTGCCTACGCTTCGACTGGGAGGGCTACGAGCGCACGCAGGTGGAGCTGCCCTACGGCATAGATTTGTCCGACGTCCACTCCAAGCGGTTCGCCGAGCACGTACACCTTGACGGCTCGCGCGGCGGCGGGTGGAATGACGGCGCTGGCCGCACCGGCTCGCTCACCACCGACATAATCAGGCTCGAAGACCCCGAGAAGGTCGCTGCTGTCTACGACATGGCCCAGCATGCAGGCCCAGTCCTCGTGCGCACGCCCAACGGCAGTTGCTACGAGGCGAACGTTGACATGGACACGGCGGGCCTGTCCGACTCGCACCAGGTGCTCGCGTGCAGCTTCACGGCCACGGAAATCGACCTAACACGCACATTCATGCTCGACCCGGTGAACGTGGAGAGCATGGACACCACGACCACCACGCAAGGAGCTTAACGCATGGCAATCGACTGGGCGCGCGCCTACTCGGCGCACTGGCGCGTCTTCCGCGTGAACCCGGCCACATGGACCGATGGCGAAATCGTGGATGGCGTGGAGTCCGTGGACGTGTCGCGTGACACCTCTGGCAAGGCTCCCGAGCTCGAGAGCGGCACAATAACGGCCAGCCTGCCGGTGTTGACGGAGTTCGAGCCCGGATACTACCGCGTGGCCATGACCGCCGAGCAATCGGGCTCGATAGAGCGCGTGGATATCGCCACGCTGCTCTGCGAGTCAACGGGCGGCACGATCAACCACGGCTTGGACACGTCCGGCATAACCGGGCGCTCGGTTCTGCATCCTGCGGCTGTCACGTCCGTCCAGCCCGGCGAGCATGTGCCTGCTGGCGGCGACGGAGCGCAACACGCCGCGAGGCTTCTACGTCAATGCCTGGCCGCGCCCGTGGAGGTGGACGGCTCGTTCACGCTGGACGATGCCTTCGACTTCGCCCTGGGCGACACGTGCCTGGAAGCGGCGTGGGAGGTGCTCAATGCCGGCGGCTTCGTGATTCAAATCGACGGCGGGGGCCGCGTGGCGATTCGCCCGAAACCCGCCGAACCGGCGCTCACGCTGGACAGAGCCAACGCGCGGCTGCTCATGCCCGGCATCCAGTACGCGCTCGACTGGTCGAAGGTGCCTAACCGCGTCACCGTCACAGACGGCGGCGAGACGGCGCGCGCCGAGAACCTGACGGGCTCGCCCGCGTCATATGACCAGCGCGGCCACTGGGTGGACAAGACCGAGGACTCGCCCGTGCGTGTCAACGGCGAGACCCTGGCGGCGTGCGCGGCGCGGCTGCTCGAGGAAGCATCCACGATAACCGACTCCCGCACCTACACGCGCGAATGGTGGCCTGGCGTGCTGCCGTTCTCCATCGTGCGCGGCTCCATGGCCGACGTGAAGCTGGACGGCGACATGCGCGTGGCCAGCCAGTCGGTCAGCTGCGGAATGGGAGTCACCGTCACGGAGAAGGCATGCAGGGAGGTGTCAGCATGGACGGCATGAGCGGCTATTGGGAGCTCGCCGACGCGCTGGAAAGCGACAGCGCGGCGAAGTCCGCGCAGCGGCGCGCGGTCGTGTCACGCGTGGACGATGACGGCACGGTTTACGGTCAATCGACATGCCGGTGCACAGCTGCACGGTGAGTGTGGCAGCGGGTGACGAGGTTTCGGTATCGATCGCGCGCGGGCGCGCCGCAATCAGCGGCAACCACACCGACCCAGCCGCGTCCAGCGTCCAGCTATCGACAACCGACCGCAAGGCCGACACGGCAATCCAGGACGCATCACGTGCCAACGCAGCCGCCACGGTCGCGGAGGCCGAGGCGCAACGGGCGCAGAGCGCGGCAGATGCAGCACAAAGCAGCGCGGACGACGCGGCGAGCGCCGCGAGCGCGGCGCAGGGCAGCGCCGATGCCGCATCTGCTGCTGCGGCTGTCGCGGATGGAAAGGCAGTTCAAGCCGCCGAAGCGGCTGCGGTGGCCGATGGCAAGGCGGTTGCGGCTGGGAACGCGGCGGCGGCGGCGCAATCATCGGCGAACACAGCCAACGCATATGCCAACGCCGCGCTAGACCAGCTCGGCTTCGTGGAGGACGTGGCCGGGACGCTCTCGTGGATACAAGACCACGGCACCTTCACCACGGCCTCCGACACCTCCGTGCAGGACGGCACCGTGTACTTCGAGTACAACTCAACGACCCACGACTACGAGCCTATCGTGCTCCCGGCATCGGACGCGAACCCGCACGACCTTGGATGGTACGTGCTCGACGTGACGGACTCGCAGACCGACTTCATCATGGCGCACCTCGCCGTGACGACCCGTGGCCTGTGGGTGCTGCCCTGCGGCATGGTGTCGGGAACGACCCCCGCGTCCGGTGAGTCGCAGGCGGACTCCGACGCTAGGCAGGCGCAGAACTACAAGGTGCTGTTATCGAATGACGGCATGACGGTGTACGATGGCTCCGGTGTCGCTGTCTCCATTTACGGGCAGACGGCGAGAATCGGGGCCAGCACAGCCAACAACATCAGCTTGACAAGTAGCGGGATGCTTTTATCGTCGCCGGACACTTCCTCTGTGTTCAAGGTTGGTATAGGGGAACGGCAAGCGAATAGATTTGAGCATGACGGCACTTTAATAGATTCCGTTCCGTTCAACTTCACGCTCGAATACACGCCGCTGGCTGGCTCGATTGTTGTCTACAAGGGTGAGGGCAACAGTTATAACCCTCCAAGCGGG
>RHMF01000601.1_pt1 | contig 15544 bp, 11 predicted proteins | sample 5365151 | NCBI WGS metagenome assembly RHMF01 (sample SAMN10266501, study PRJNA497801) | feces metagenome | isolation source: feces | host: Bos taurus | place: China: Prairie of Fairy Mountain | collected 2017-08-14 | reverse complement strand
AGGCCGCGAGGTCCGCATCATGGTCAAGCCCGAGGTGGTCACCGAGGACAACATGATCCTGCTGGCCCGGGACATTGCCAAGAAGATCGAGGCCGAGCTGGAATACCCCGGCCAGATCAAGGTCAATGTCATCCGCGAGACCAAGGCTGTGGAATACGCAAAGTAAAAAGAAAACGCTGCCGAAAATCGGCAGCGTTTTTTTATGCAGATGCTTCAAACTTCAGTTTGCCTTACAAATGGAATGTAGGGGCGATAACCCCCAATTTGTGGCGCAAAAAGCGGGCACGCCGCAGGGCGTGCCCGTGTTGTATTTTAGTCCAGTTCGTGGCCCTTATCCCGGTACGGACTTTCGGTGGGGGAAGTGGTATTGGCTTCCCGCTGGTAGTTGCCGATGACTTTGGCAGCCAGCTCCACCGGCAGCAAGGTGCCGGCGCCGGCCACACAGCCGCCGGGGCAGCCCATGCCTTCCAGCAGATACCCGTTGTATTTGCCGGCCTTGGCCAGCAGCATCAGCTTGCGGCAGTCCCGCAGGCCTTCGGCCCGGGCGGTCTTGATCTCCATATCCGGATGGGTCTGATGCACCAGATCCTCCACGGCCTTGGCAACGCCGCCGGCAACGGCAAAACCGCGACCTGCCGCGGTGCCTTCGTTCAGGTCGAACATAGGCTCGATGGTTTCAAAGTCGATGTTTTTGGCCTCAAACATACCCTGCAGTTCCTCGAAGGTCAGCACGAAGTCCACATCGCTTCGCACATCGGTGCGGATGGCCTCCAGCTTCTTGGCGGCGCAGGGACCCACAAAGACCACCTTACAGCCGGGATATTTCTTCTTCATCAGCCGGGCGGTGAAGACCATGGGCGTCAGGGTCATGGAGATTTTGTTCATTTCGCTGGGATAGAGCTTCTCGATCATGGTGTGCCAGGCGGGGCAGCAGGAGGTGGCCATGTAGTTCTGCTCGGCGGGCACCTTCTCCAGGAAGTCCCGGGCCTCCTCAATGGCGCACATATCCGCGCCTACAGCCACTTCCAGGATCCGGAAGAAGCCCAGCTGCTTCATGGCGGCGATGATCTTGCCGGGGGTGGAGTGCTTGCCGAACTGACCCATGAAGGCAGGGGCCATAATGGCAACCACATTGTCCCCCTTGAGGATGGACTGGATCACCTGATAGATCTGACCCTTGTCCGCAATGGCGCCGAAGGGGCAGGAAACCAGGCACTGGCCGCAGGCCACGCACTTGTCCTGGTTGATGACGGCCCGGCCGAATTCGTCGGATTCAATGGCATCCATGCCGCAGGCGGCGGCGCAGGGACGCTGCAGGTGAACGATGGCATTGTAGGGGCAGGCTTTGGCGCACTTGCCGCAGCGGATGCACTTGTCCAGGTCGATGTAGGAGCGGTGGTTGCGCACGATGATGGCCTCCTTGGGGCAGACCTTCTCGCAGGAGCGGGCCAGGCAGTTCTGGCAGTAATTGCTGACCTTATACTGATTGGTGGGGCAGCCGTGGCAGGCATAGGGGATGATGTTAATGAGCGGCGGCTCGTAATACTGCTCCGCCACCGCCGCCTGGTCCATACCTTCGGTGACCAGGTGACGGGCATCCATACTCCGCAGGGACAGACCCATGGCAAGGCGCACCCGTTCGCCGGCGATGGCCCGCTCCAGGAAGATGGATTCCCGGTGCAGGGGACGGTCGCCGGGGACGATGGTATAGGGAAGATCATTGGCGCATTCGTAGCCCTGGCCGGCGTAGGCCATGCGGGCCACTTCCGTAAAGACTCTCTTGCGGATGTCGGTGATCAGGGAAGGAATACCTCTCATATCAGAACCTCCGAAACATATTTTTCTCATCATAACACAATGCAAGAAAAAATGCTAGATGTTTTTCGTTGGGAGTGGGACGGCAGGGACATTCCGAAATAATTTTTCTTGCTATTTTGCCGTGGGGAAGCTATAATAAACTGGATATAATATGGGGAGGGATACCCAGTGAACGAGAAAAAGAAAATTCTTCTGCTGACCACCGGCGGCACCATTGCCTCCATGCCCGGCGGCGACGGCCTGGCCCCCGGCGATGCCGGCGTTTTCCAGCGGGAAATGGATCAGCTGCGTACATTTTATGATATTACCGTCCGGGAACTGATGACCCTGGATTCCTCCAACATCCGCCCTGCGGAGTGGCAGGTCATTGCTGAGGGTATCTTCAACAACCGCCACGGCTTTGACGGCATGGTGGTCTCCCACGGCACCGACACCATGGGCTACACCGCCTCTGCGGTCACCTTCATGCTGCCGGATATGGACATTCCCGTGGTGTTCACCGGTTCTCAGCTGCCCCTGGTGGACATGCTCTCCGACGGTCCTGACAATCTGCGTACTGCTTTTGCCATGGCCGCTTCCGGCCATCCGGGCATCTTCCTGGCCTTTGACCGGAAGGTCATGCTGGGCTGCCGCGCCGTCAAGGTCCGCGCCTCCGGCTTCTCTGCCTTTGAAAGCATCAATGCCCGCTATACCGCACTGGTGAGCAATGCGGGCCTTGCCATTGACCACAGCATGCTGCCCCAGCGCACCGGCGAACCCCGGCTGTGCAAGGACATCAGCGACAAGGTGTTCCTGCTGCGCCTGACTCCCGGTCTGGATCCCAAGATCTTTGACGCGCTGGCAGACATGGGCTACAAGGGCATCGTCATCGAGGCCTTCGGCCTGGGCGGCGTCAATATCCTCAACGAAGGCCTGGATGCCATCCGCCGGGTGCTGGACAAGGGCATCAACGTGGTGGTCACCACCCAGTGTCTGTACGACAGCTCCAATCTGGGCGTCTACCAGGTGGGTGTGAAGCTGCTGCAGCTGGGCGTGATCCAGGGCCGGGATATGACCTCCGAGGCTGCTATGACCAAGCTGATGTGGGCCATTGGCCAGGGCATGGACAATGCACAGATCGCCCGGCTGTTTGAAACCAACCTGGCCGGTGAGATCACGGTGGAATAAGACACAAAGGAAATCAGGAGAGGAATTATGGGTTTTGAATCCCTGCTCGGCAATGAGCGGCTGAAGGAAAATTTAATCAGCAGCCTGCGCCGGGACCGGGCATCCCATTTTTACCTTATTTCCGGCCCGGAAGGCTCCGGAAAGCATACCCTTGCCCGGCTGCTGTCTGCCGCGCTGATGTGCGAAGAGGGGCAGCGGCCCTGCCTGCGTTGCCGCACCTGCCGTAAGGTACTGGAGGGTCTGCATCCCGACGTGATTACCGTGGAGGAGCCGGAACGCAAGACCGTGCCGGTCAAACTGGTGCGCCAGTACCGGGACGATATGTTCATCCGCCCCAACGAGGGCAAAAAGAAAATCTACCTTTTCCCTCAGGAACTGAACGCAGAGGGTCAGAATGCCCTGCTGAAGATCCTGGAGGAACCGCCGGAATACGGCGTATACATTCTCTTGACGGAGCAGCCCCAGTCTGTCCTGCCCACGGTCCGCTCCCGCTGCGTCCAGCTGCAGATGCAGCCGCTGCCGGAAGATCTGCTGAAAAGCACCCTGACGGCGGAATTTCCCAAAGCGGAGCAGGCTTCTGTGGAGGCGGCTCTGGTGCGAAGCGGCGGCTATTTGGGCCAGGCCCGGCAGCTGATGAAAAGCGGCGCGGCAGAGCATGCCAAAAGCGCCTCCTTTGTAAGCGCTTACGCCGACCGGGATTCGCTGGCCATGCTGCAGCTCATGAACTCCATGGAAAAGCTGAAGCGGGATGCGCTGCTGGAAACGCTGGAGCAATGGCTGCAGCTGCTGGAGGGCGCATTGGCTTGTCGGGGCGGCCTGCAGGCTATGTCGCCGCTGAGCGCCCGGCTGGCAGCCCGCCGCACCGGTCCGGAATTGTTGGAAGCGGTGCAGCAGCTGAAGCTGTGCATGGAATATGCCCGGGGAAATGGCTCTGTAGCTGCTATCTGCGGCCACCTGCTGTGGGCCCTGCGGTGAAATAAAAACGACCGACTGACACCCTGTGCGGTGTTTTGAATCAATAAGGAGCAATACCAAATGGAAGAAATCATCAATGCCTCTGTGCCGGAGGAAAAAGTGGAAGTGGTGGACATCCAGTTCCGTCCCGGCCAGAAGATCTATTATTTTGACCCCGCCGGCTTCACGGTCCGCACCGGCGATCATGTGATCATCGACACCGCCCGCGGTCCGGAATTCGGCATCTGCACCGGCGGCAACCACAAGATCGCCCAGAAGGACGTGGTGGCGCCCCTGCGCAGCGTGATCCGCCTGGCCAATGCCCAGGACGAGAAGATCGTGGAAGAAAACCGGGCCCGGGAGCGCAAGGCCTTTGAGGTCTGCCTGCAGCGCATCAGCGATCTGGAGCTGGATATGCAGCTGGTCAGCGCCGAATGCACCTTTGACGGCAGCAAGATCCTCTTCTTCTTCACGGCCGACGAGCGTGTGGACTTCCGGGAACTGGTGAAAAACCTGGCTTCCGCCTTCCATACCCGCATTGAGCTGCGCCAGATCGGCGTCCGTGACAAGGCCAAGATGGTGGGTGGCCTGGGCATCTGCGGCAGACCCTTCTGCTGCGCCAGCTTCCTGGACGATTTCCAGCCTGTGTCCATCAAAATGGCCAAGACCCAAAATCTGTCTTTGAATCCCACCAAGATCTCCGGCACCTGCGGCAGACTCATGTGCTGTTTGAAGTATGAGCAGGAGGCCTACGAGGACCTGCTGCGCCACACCCCCAAGGAGGAATCCTTTGTGGATACCCCCGATGGCCGGGGCACCGTGGTGGGCATCAACCTGCTGCGTCAGCAGGTGAAGGTGCAGATGGAGAACGCACCGGAGACGGTGACGGTCTTCCGCAACGACGAGATCGCCATTTTGCGCAACGGCAAGGCAAAGAAGAACGATCCTCCAATTCCTGCGGATCTGGCGCCCATTTCCGGTGGCGGCCAAACCCGCCGCAAGCTGGAGAAGGTGGAGGATGTGGCCTTCCTGGATCCCATCAAGTTCCGCTATCGGGATGAAAAGGTGGTGGACGAGCCGGAGGTCCGGGAGGAAACCACCGTCCAGGAGGTTCGTTCCCGTCGCCGCCGCCGTCATAAGACCGCAGCCGAGCGTCAGGAAAAGGCTATGGCTGAGGTGGTGCAGGAAAAGCCTGTTCCCAAGATGCCCGCCGCATCCCAGGAAAAAGCGGAACAGCCTGCAGAGGGTGCAAAACCCAAATCTTCCCACCGCCGTCATCACCATCATCGTCGCCGCAAGAGCCATGGCGGCGGAGAGGGTGCAGCTGAATAATAAGAAAGACCTGCTGCGTTTGCAGCAGGTCTTTTTGCGTCAGTGGGCCAGTTTCAGCGGCCGCAGGACACCGCCCTGTTCGTAGCGGGTATCGTTGGCCTCCGCCAGGAAGACCACATTGGCCTCGGGATTGGCAAGGGACACCTGTTCCAGCACATCCAGCACATCCGCAGCGGCGACACCGGACAGATACAGCCGGCAGTACTGCTGGGGCAGCGCCACCATCAGATCCTCCAGGGCGAAGGAAACGGTGAACTGCTCCGAAGCGCAGGTGCTGACCAAGGTGGCGGCGGCAGCCTCGATGGCTTCCTTGCGGTCAGCGTCAAAGACGATGGAGCGGCTTTCCGGCACGTAGAAGTGGGTGAATACCACCTCGTCAAAGCCAAGCGTCCGCAGCTCCCGGGTCACCTGGATCAGGAAACTGAGGGTGCCCTCCTGGGTGGGATCCAGCCAGTAGCACTTGCCGGAATCTTCCCAAAGATAACCCTGGCCGGTGGCCAGACCGCATTCGGTGTTGTTGAGGGCGTAGGTGTAGTCCCGCAGGGCCGGCAGCCGGGCGATGGCATACAGCTCGCTGGAAGCAAGGTAGGCAAGCAGCGCATCCATTTGGGGAATGTTATAGGCCGAGGAGGCCTGCTCGCCCAGGGTGGTGGAGTAGAAGAAATAACCCCAGTAATTTTTCACATCCAGCAGCACGGCGGTGCCTGCAGGCAACTTCTGCAGCTGGGTGATCACCGCATCCACGTCGGTTTGCAGCAGTTCTGCGTCGATGTAGTAACCCTTGGGGGGCAGCTGGGCGGAAAAGGGGGGACGGCTTTCGTTGGGCAGGGTGGTGTCATATTCAATTTCCACGTCTCCCTTGGTGGCCGGCTGAGGCTCGATGCCGGGCTGAGCCGGGGAGGTGAGATTGAAATCAAAGTGTACACCGTCAGGGGTGTAGACCACGAACCGCTGCAGCCAGAACAGCCAGCATACCAGCACCGCCACGATCACCAGCAGCGCCGGCAGCAGGGCAGACAGCAACCGCCGCAGCCACTGACGGGTCCGATAGGAAAAAATCATACATTATCTCCTTTTTGCGCAGATGCTGCGCCAGTCCTCTTTGGCGCCCACCCGGGTGATCTGAAGACCGGCCTGCTCCAAGGCGCGGCGCACATCCTCCAGCCGGCTGTCCAGAATGCCGGAACAGATGAGGGTGCTGTCGCTGCTGAGGAAGTGGGGCAGCACCGGCGCCAGGCCGATGATCACATCGGCCACGATGTTCACCAGCACAATGTCATAGTGGGCAGCGGACAGCTGCTGCATCATCTTCCGGTCTTCGGTGACGTTGCCGGTGAGCGCTGTAAATTCCGGGGCAGAGAAGCCGTTGTAGGCGGCGTTTTCCCGGGCGATATTTTCTGCCTTGGGATCGATGTCCACGCCGATGGCGCTGCCGGCACCCAGCCGCAATGCGGCAATGGAGAGAATGCCGCTGCCGCTGCCCAGATCCAGGCAGGCGCAGCCGGGGAATACGGTCTGTTCCATAAATTCCAACACCATTTGTGTGGAGGGATGGGCACCGGTGCCGAAGGTCAGACCCGGATCCAGGATCACGGGGATGCGGCCATCAGTGTCCTGACCGCTGAGCCAGTAGGGCAGGACCACCAGCTTTTCGCCCACTTCCTGGGGCGGGTAGTTTTCCTTCCAGCTTTCCTCCCAGTCGGTGTCCGGCAGGGCCTTGACGGACAGGGCAAGGCTGCCCCAGGTGCCGTCGGGATGTGCCAGCCGCAGCCGGGAGAGCACGTCCTTGAGCTTTTGCAGACCGGCGGTGTCGGTGGCTTCCAGGTAGAGCTTGATGCAGGAAAGTCCCTGCAGCTTTTCCTGCAGTTCTTCGTCAATATAGTCCCAATAGGCCCGGTTTTCTTCCAAAAAAGATTCAAATTCCGCCTGATCCTCCAGCACCAGATCAGCAAAACCCGCCGCGGTCAATGCTTCCGCGGCATCTTCGATGGTGCCGGAAACGGTGGATACAGATAATTCAAGCCAAGCCATATATACATCCTCCTGCTTATTCTGCCATCTATTGTATCGCAAAAAAGGCAAGAAGGCAATTGCTATTTTTCCGGGCTTGTATTATAATAAGGAACAATCGATCACTTGGGAAAGAAAATGTTGTTTATCTTTCCATCTATGAGGAGAAGCCATTATGTATCAGACCATGGAAATTGCGCCGGGGGTGACCCTGCGCTGTATACAGGACCTGCGGTTCAAGCAGGGCTGCCTGAGCATCCAGTTCCTGCGGCCCATGTGCGCCGGGGAAGTGGCGGCCAATGCCCTGATCCCGGCGGTATTGCTGCGGGGCAGCCGGAATTACCCGGATCTGCAGCAGATCACCCATCGGCTGGATGATCTGTACGGCGCTTCCGTCGGCACACTGGTGCGCCGCATCGGCGACTATCAGACCACCGGCCTTTACTGCAGCTTCCTGGAAGACCGGTTTGCTTTTTCCGGGGATGCTGTACTGGCACCCATGGCGCAGTTCGTAAGCGAACTGCTGCGGGAGCCTTTGCTGGAAGACGGCGTTTTTTGCCGGGAATTTGTGGAAAGTGAAAAGCGGAATCTCATTTCCGTCATCGAATCCGAGCGCAACGACAAGCAGGCCTATGCCGCCTCCCGGCTGCTGAAGCTGGTGTGTCGGGAGGACAGCTTCGGCATCCCCCGGCTGGGCGAAACAGAGCAGGTGGCGGTGTTGGATGCCCCTGGGGTGTATGCGCATTACCGGCGGCTCCTGCAGGAAAGTCCGGTGGAACTGTTCTATGTGGGCGCCGCGCCTATGGAAACGGTGGCCCGGCTGCTGCGGCCCATTTTTGACACGCTGGACCGGCAGGTCATGGCCCTGCCGATACTGACCGGCCTGCGGGAATGCCCGGGCCGGGAGGAGTTTGAGGTGCAGGAGGTGGCCCAGGCCAAACTCTGCCTGGGATTTGTCACCCCTATCACCGGCCGGGACCCCCGCTTTGCCGCCATGCAGCTGTGCAATATCCTTTTTGGCGGCGGTATGACCAGCAAGCTGTTCATGCAGGTGCGGGAGCGGCAGGCGCTGTGCTATGCCATCGGCTCTGCCTACTACGGCAGCAAGGGCATTCTCACGGTCCGGGCCGGCATCGACACCGCCCGGGAGCAGGAATGCCGGCAGGCCATTTTTGCCCAGCTGGAGGCCTGCCAAAACGGGCAGATCTCCCAGGAAGAGCTGCGCGCTGCCAAGGAGGCGGTGCTGTCCGGTCTGCGGGCGGTTTACGACAGCCCCGGCGGTATGGAAGGCTATTTCTCTGCCATGGCCATCAGCGGGGAGGGACGCAGTCCCGAGGTATTCCGCAGCCAGGTGGAGGCAGTGACGGTGGAGGATGTGGTGGCCGCGGCTGGCACCCTGCGTTTCCACAGCGCATTTTGTTTAAGGGGGGCTGACCGTGGATAAAACATACTATCCTGCTTTGGATGAGACACTGTATTCCACCCGGCTGCCCAACGGTCTGCAGGTGCTGGTGGTCCCCAAGCAGGGCTTTACCAAGAAATTGGCCTATTTTGTGGCAGATTACGGCTCGGTCCATACCGAATATGTGCTGGACGGCTGCCGTTGCAGCGCGCCTGCCGGTGTTGCCCACTATCTGGAACATAAGCTGTTTGATATGCCCGGGCGGGATGTGAGCGAGGAATTTGCGGCTATGGGCGCTTCGGTCAACGCCTTTACCAGCTATGATCTGACGGCCTATTATTTTTCCTGCACGGAGCATTTTGAGGATTGTCTGCGCTTGCTGCTGGAATTTGTATCCACCCCCTATTTTACCAAAGAGTCGGTGGAAAAAGAGCAGGGCATCATCGATCAGGAGATCGGCATGAATGCCGACGATCCCAATGTCCGGGTCTTTGAGAATCTCATGGAGGCTATGTACGCCAGCCATCCCATCCGTCAGCCCATTCTGGGCACGGAAGAAACCATCCGCGCCATTACGCCCCAGGTGCTGGAGCGGGTCCACCGGGCCTTCTACCACCCGGAAAACATGATTTTGTGCGTGGTGGGCGATGTGGATGCAGAAGCGGTTGCGGCCATTGCCCGGAAGCAGTTGGGCGACGAAGCCGGCCCTGCCGGCGAAAAGTGCCCCCTGCCGGAAGAAGATATGGTCTGCCCCAGGGACTACAGCCGGGCAGACATGGATGTGGCCATGCCCAGCTTTTCCATCGGCTTCAAGTGCGAGCCTTTGGGCAAGGGCGCCGAGTCCATCCGCCAGGAGATCATTGCCGACCTGGCAGCGGAAGCGCTGTTCGGCGAGTCCTCGGCTCTGTATTTGCAGATGTATGAGGAAGGACTCATCGATTCTTCCTTCGGCGGTGGCTTTGAGACCATCGACGGCTGCTCGCTGCTCAACTGCGGCGGCGACAGCGACCGACCGGAGAATGTCCGCCGGGCCATCCTGGAAAAAGCCGGCCAGCTGGCGCAGGAGGGCATCGAAGAAGCCTGGTTTTTGCGGATGAAGCGCAGCAGTTTGGGCCGCCGCATCCGGGATCTGGACAGCTTTGCTTCCACCTGCTTCCGCCTTTGCGCCTGCGCATTGACGGACTATGACTATTTCCGTTTTCCGGAACTTTACGACAGCATCACATCCCAGGAACTGTGCGCCTTTATTGCCCGCACAGTGCAGCCGGAGCGCTGCAGCCTGTCGGTGATCTACCCAATCAAGGAGGAGACGTTATGAGCAACACCACCATTACTTTCCCTGGCCTGGGCATCAGCTGTGATCCCGGCAGCACCCTGACCCTGGGACCCCTCACCATCCATCTGTATGGTCTGGTCATCGCCTGCGGTCTGTTGCTGGCTGTGATCTACGGCATCCGCCGCTGTAATCAGTTTGGCTTCACTGTGGACGATCTGACCGACGGCGTGCTGTGCATCGTGCCGTTTGCCATCATCTGCGCCCGTCTGTACTACTGCATCTTCCAGTGGGAGCACTATAAGGACAACCTGCTGAGCATTCTCTATATCTGGAAGGGCGGTCTGGCCATCTACGGCGGCGTCATCGGCGCGGCCATCGGCATCGTGGTATTTTCCCGCATCAAGAAGATCCGGGTAGGCGCTGTGCTGGATCTGACGGCACTGGGCTTTATGATCGGCCAAAGCATCGGCCGCTGGGGCAATTTCTTCAATCGGGAGGCCTTCGGCTCGGAAACCGACGGCTTCCTGCGGATGGGCCTTTACAAGCTGGTGCTGGAAAACGGTTACATCGTCGACAGCGTGAATATGTTCTATTATCATCCCACCTTCCTGTATGAGTCGGTGTGGAATGCGGTGGGCTTTGTGGCGCTGCATTTCCTGTCCAGGAAGCGCAAGTACGACGGACAGATCGCACTGGGTTACCTGGCCTGGTACGGCCTGGGCCGGGCCATCATCGAGGGTCTGCGTACCGACAGCCTGATGGTGGGGCCCTTCCGCGTCAGCCAGCTGCTGGCAGCGGTCAGCTGCCTGGTGGCGGTGGCTATGCTGGTATACTTTGCCATCCGCAAGCCGGATCCTGCCGATATGCAGGTGTGCCGCTTTGAAGCACAGCAGAAAGAAGCTGAAAATGAATAAAGAAAGGCCTGTTGCACATTTGCAACAGGCCCTGGCGTTTGTCATAGAAGTTCAAATTTCAGTTTGTCTTACAAATGGAACGCAGGGGCGATCAATGATCGCCCCTACGACAGGACGGAGCGATAAATCCAAGTTTGCGGGTTTTGGGAAATGCAAAGGGTGCGTTTGGTAACGCACCCTTTGGTATCAATTCTTGAATTTTGGCATGATGCCGATTTTGTCGGGGGTATGCTCCGGCAGCTGCAGCAGGCCGTTGCCGGGATATTCGTTGCCTTCCACCAGCACGGGACCCCGGACGCTGAAGGCAATGTCCCAACCCAGATAACCCAGCTGGGGGATCTCCTCGGCGGCCCGGCAAACCATATCCATGGCTTTTTCCCAATCGGGGAACCGGAATCCGGTGATGGCAGCGCCGGTGGATGGATGGTGGGTATGGACGAATTTTTCCTTGTCCATGGCCCGGTGATGGATGGTGCCGGTCTTTTCGTCCACCGGGACCACCAGGCCGCCGGCGTTCAGGTTGTCCACGTGATTGCCGCCCTGGCCCATGCGGAAACAGGTGGTGATCACCCGTGCTTTTCCGTCTTTGAGCAGCGTTACAGCACGGACGGTGTTGACAGAATCGGGGTAGATGCCAGCTACCTCCGGGTGCTGGGCGATCACTTCCTCCAGCAGGGCATTGCCGGCAGAGGCCCAAAGGGCATCATAGGCCTGACGGGCAGAACCGTAGTCTGCGGTGCAGAGCTTCTCCACGCCGGTGCCGCAGCTACCGTCCAGGGGTTTGATGATGAAGCACCGGTGCTTCTCCAAAAAGGCAATGGCCTTCTCCTCTTCCCGCAGCAGGGCCCAATCCCGGTCCAGGTAGGCATCAAAGCGGGCGTTGAACTCGTCTTTGTTGTGCATAAAGTGGTTGTAGGCCGGGTCGTTGTATTGCTTGACGATGGCGTTGTTGCGGCCGCGGGTCAGATAGGTGGCGCGCTGGGCCTCGGTCATGTTGTACATTTCAAACTGCTCATAGTCGATGTGGCCGGAGCCGTGCTTCATGGAGCAACGGATCATATCCTGCAGCAGCCACAGCCGGGGACGGCCGGTTTTTTTATGAATGGCGCGGATGTTCTGGAACATAGCTTTATAGTTCATGCCGAACAGCCGCTTGAACACAAATCCGATGGTTTTCATGCAGATCCCTCTTTTCCGGTTTTGACCAGTATAGCATATGTTTTCCGGGAATTCAATGGAGAATACATGGAGGGCAAATGAAATTTACCGTCGGGACGAAAATAGGTTGCAAACTACATAATAATATGTTATCATAACGACAATATGCAGAAAAAAGGAGATGAGAGGGAATATGATATTCGGCAAGCATATCAACCGCTATTACCTGCGCTACAGCTTCATGCTGCTGCTGGGTCTGATCGCCCTGGTGGGCGTGGACTATCTGCAGCTGGAGATCCCGGCGATCTACGGTATGGTGGTCAATGGTATGAACGACGGCTATGTGGAGATTGACGGTGTGAAACACGCCTTCAACAGCATGTCCTTTGTGGTGGATTACATCTGTATGCCCATGGTATGGGTGATCCTGCTGATCATCTTTGGCCGTTTCATGTGGCGTGTGTGCTTCTTTGGCAGCGCCGTGCGGCTGGAGGAGGATCTGCGCAACCGGATGTTCAGCCATGCCCAGGAACTGAGCCGGGAGTATTACCAGGTCAATAAGGTGGGCGACCTGATGAGTCTGTTCACCAACGATCTGGACACGGTGCAGGAATGCTTCGGCTGGGGCGTTATGATGTTCTTCGATGCGGTGATGCTGGGCATCATGGCACTGAGCAAAATGTGGCGGATGGACATTGGTTTGACCCTGCTGTCGCTGATCCCCATGGCATTTTTGCTGGCTTCCGCGACCCTGGTTGGCAAGCGGCTGGCCAAGAAGTGGGATGCCCGTCAGGAAGCCTATTCCAGACTGTCTGATTTCTCCCAGGAGAGCTTCTCCGGCATCGCCGTGATCAAGGCCTTCGTCAAGGAAGGCAAGGAACTGTGGGCCTTCAAGAAGCTGAATGTGGAAAACGAGGAGGCCAATGTGGCCCACACCAAGGCATCCGTGCTGTTCCGTGTGATGGTAACGCTGTTCGTGGAAAGCGTTATCTGCATCATCCTGGGCTACGGCGGCTACCTGGTGTACAAGGATACCTTCAATGCCGGCCAGCTGTTGGAGTTTACCGGTTATTTCAGCTCTGTGATCTGGCCCATCATGGCCGTTTCCGAGCTGATCGACATGAGCTCCCGCGGCAGAGCCTCCCTGGCCCGTGTCAGCGAGCTGCTGGATGCGGAAGTGATCGTCAAGGATCGGCAGAACGTGGAGGAGCTGGAAGACCCCAAGGGTCACATCGAGTTCCGGAATCTCACCTTCCGCTATCCCGATGGCGAGTTCGATGCCCTGGAGGATGTGTCCTTTACCATCCTGCCCGGTGAGAACATCGGCCTGGTGGGCAAAACCGGCTCCGGCAAGACCACACTGGTGGATCTGATCCTGCGTACTTACAACGTGCCCGACGGTACCGTATTTATCGACGGACAGGATGTGAACAACTTGTCCATCCGCTCCGTCCGGGAAGCCTGCGCCTATGTGCCCCAGGACAACTTCCTGTTCTCCGATACCATTGAAAACAACATCGCCTTCGGCGTCAGCGGTCAGGGCCTGGAGGCTGTGGCCAATGCCGCCCGCATGGCGGATGTGGACAGCAACATCCGGGAATTCTCCCAGGGCTACGGCACGGTGCTGGGCGAGCGTGGCGTCACCGTCTCCGGCGGTCAGAAGCAGCGCATTTCCATCGCCCGGGCGCTGATGAAGGATGCCCCCATCCTCATTTTGGATGACTCTGTTTCCGCTGTGGACACCAAGACCGAGCGGACCATTCTGGAAAACCTGCGCGCCACCCGCGCCGGCAAGACCACCATCCTCATTGCCCACCGTATCTCCACCATTGAGAATATGGACAAGGTGCTGTTCATTGAGGATGGCCGCCTGGCTGCCTTCGGCAAGCACACCGACCTGTATGAAACCTGTGTGGAATACCGCAAAATGGTAGACCTCCAAAGATTGGAAGAGGAAGGAGGCGACCAGAATGCTTGAGTTTGTCCGGGAATATTTACCCATTGTCATCGTTGTGGCCATCATCGGCGCCTTCACAACCGCCTTCCTGCTGGCCTGGTTTGCCCTGAGAAAGCATAAGGACGAGGGCGACGACCGGGAACGCAAGATCTCTGACAAGGAACTGATCGTCCGTCTGCTGCAGTATGCCAAGCCCCATTGGAAGAGCTTTGTGCTGTGTCTGGTGATCATGCTCTTCTCCGTGGTCTATGACGTGATCTCGCCTCTGCTGATGGGTCAGGTCCAGGACCTGATCAAGGGCGAGTTTGAGCTGAGAGAGCTGTACTTCATGGTGGGTCTGTACGCCAGCATCCTGGTGGTCAGCGTGATCTGCACCTACTTCCAGGCCATGATCCTGCAGCGTGTGGGTCAGCAGATCCTCTCTAAGATCCGCCTGGATACCTTCACCAAGATCGAGCAGCTGAGCCATGAGCAGCTGAACCAGATTCCCGTGGGCAAGCTGGTGACCCGCGTCACCAACGATCCCAACCGCATTTCCTTCATGTTCACCAACATTCTGGTGACCCTGGTGAAAAACTCCATGGTCATCATCGGTGTGTTGGCGGCCATGCTGATCCTCAATTATGCGCTGACCCTGCTGATTCTGTGCTTCGTTCCTTTTGTGGTGCTGTTTACCATTATTTTCCGCCAGTTCAGCCGTCGGGTGCACCGCAAGGTGACCAATGCCACCACCGACATCAACACCTATCTGTCTGAGAATCTCTCCGGCATGAAGATCACCCAGATCTTCAACCGGGAGGAGCGGAAATATCAGGACTTTGCCCAGCGCAGCGCCAACCTGAAAAAGGCCAAGCAGAACAGAATGTATGTCTTCGGCATTTTCCGTCCCATGGTGTATATGCTGTTCGTCTCCAGCCAGCTGTGCCTGTTCTATTTTGGCGCAAAGGGTTATATTCAGGAGACCGGCTTCATGGGCCAGGTGATCGACAGCGCCATCATCGTTTCCTTCTATGGCTACATTTCCCGCTTCTTCAATCCCATCCAGACCCTGGCGGAGCAGTTTGATATGCTCCAGCAGAGCTTTGCCGGCGCAGAAAAGATCTTCGCCATTTTGGACATGGAGCCCACTGTGGTGGACGACGAAGATGCCATTGAACTGGACGAGATCAAGGGCGAGATCGAATTTAAGGATGTTTGGTTTGCCTATAAGCCGGATGAGTGGGTGCTCAAGGGCGTTTCCTTCCATGTGCAGCCCCGGCAGACCGTAGCCTTCGTTGGCTCCACCGGTTCCGGCAAGACCACCATTCTGAGCCTTATCTGCCGCAACTACGACATTCAGAAGGGTCAGATCCTCATCGACGGCATCGACATCCGGAAGATCAAGATCTCTTCTCTGCGTCGTCACTTTGGTCAGATGCTGCAGGACGTGTTCCTGTTTGCCGGTGACATCCGCAGCAACATCCTGCTGCGCAAGGAGGATGTCAGCGACGAGGAAGTCATGGAAGCCTGCCGCTATGTCAACGCCGACAAGTTCATCAACAAGCTGGAAAAGGGCC
>RHMF01001021.1_pt1 | contig 15549 bp, 13 predicted proteins | sample 5365151 | NCBI WGS metagenome assembly RHMF01 (sample SAMN10266501, study PRJNA497801) | feces metagenome | isolation source: feces | host: Bos taurus | place: China: Prairie of Fairy Mountain | collected 2017-08-14 | reverse complement strand
GATGGCATTGTGGGGTTGCAACGTGCCTTTAAAGAGGCTCAAGTTAATACAGTTCTTATGTCGCTATGGAATGCAGATGAAACCTCGTCTCGTCTTTTGATGATTGATTTTTATAAAAATCTACTTAAAGGAAAAAGTAAAGTAGAAGCTTTAAGATTGTCTCAAGAATATATTAAGAATCTGGCAGATGATACAGGGACTTCTCTTTTCTCTGCTCCATACTATTGGGCTGGATTTGTATTACTGGATGCGTTAGATTAAAGAGACTTTAATGGAATTGTGGAGATGAGCCTATGCGTCTCTTCTCCATTTTTTTGCTCATGGTTGTTAACCTTTTGTTGTGTTTTGTCATAAAGGGCAAAGAAAAATTTCATAAACAACAAAAATTAATTCAACAAGACATGAAAAAGTTATTTTTAATCTTCAGTATGGCAGTCCTCTTTTTGAGCGCATGCAGCGACAACAACGACCGTGGGAAATACGGAATAAGTTCAGTCTATGCAGCAAATCTGCAGACTGGGGCCACAAATGAAACTACGGTGTATATTTGCACTGGTCCAAACTCAAAGCGATACCACAAACACTCTGAATGTAGAGGACTGGGCAAATGCTCTGGAGAAATCGAGGCGGTCACTGTCAGCAAAGCTGAATCAATGGGACGTACTCCATGTAAATGGTGTTATTAACATTCAAATAAAGGATAGAAAATGAAATCAATGCAAGAAATCGAGCTTCGCCTCATGGGTGAGCTCACGGTTGAATCCATGATGGGCAATCAGGTTGATATTGATGAAATGCCGACCTACTGTGAAGACTTTAATCTGCGCATGATACAAGAGCAATATGCCCACTGGTGCGTCGCCACTAAGAAGTTGCTGACGTCTGACGCTGTTGAACCGTTCTCCACGATGGGACGATTTGCAAGCATGATAAAAGCTTATATGACTGACTATGCCGGCAAAGGCGCCAATCGCACCAACAAGGCGATGAAATACCTCTACAGTGAAACTGATCACAACATTCTGGTGCATCAAATCTCGATGCTTGCCAAATACGCACACTATAAGGACGCAGCTGATTTTAATGACATCCCTCAGGAGTTGCGCAACAAGTCGCTGGACCCAGAGAGTGTTTCGGTGAGCATCGCACTCTATGTGGTCTTTACCATACTTGTAAACCCCAATATCAGGCCAGAACAGTACAATGAACTGTTCGTTAAAGTCTGGTTTGATTATTACAAGAATTGGATGTCGCGAGAACTGATGTTTAAAATGCGCGGTAACGTCACCAAACAAGATTTTGCCGGGGTTTTACTCAGCTAATAATTCACATTAATCAATTTAACAATAATCATTATGGACTTTTCAGAAATCTTAAACAGACGGTATGGCTTAAGCGGCCATAACCATGTCAACATCAAGCCGATGGTTGACTCAAGCATTACAGCCTTTGAGCAAGGCAATATTGCCGCTCTTCAGAATGAGTTGTTTAAACTTGTAAGCAACTTAAACAAACCCGGAAGCGGCAAACTTATTACTGGTTTCGGTGAAAAAGATCGCCTGGCAGAATGTTTCACATTGTGCCTTCAGTACGACTGGATGAATGACAGTGACATTCGTGAGGCCTGGGCCGAGAATGGCTTCTACTGCATTGTTGACTATCTTGCGACCCATTGGAACAACAAGCAGGACTTAATAGCGGCTTCGCTTGACCTGTTTCTCCTTCTCCACTACGGCAAGGAGAGTTTAAAGCCAAAATTCAATGACATCTTGCGAAAGGCTAATATGCTTGGAAATCCCGTGTTTTCTAATGATAATTACCGTAACGATGCAGAATATCTCATTCGTGAGTTCCAGTTTTTTGCGGCAACATTATTGTCTCCTACAGCAAAGACCCACAACATCTTTGCGGCAAGTGTGAAACCGGCATTTGAACAAGCTAAGACCGACTTTGAATTTGCCGGGGTCTCACCGGTTGATATCATGCAGAAGATGAAGTTCATTGCCTCTGTGATTGAATCCATTATTAACGACATGTAGTTATGAAGAAATTTTTCATAAAAAAATAATACAAGCTTGTTAACCTTGATAGAACATTTGACATAAAGGGTAAAGAAACAAATTATTCACTTTAAAAATTACAACAATGAAAAAGATTATTTTGACACTCGTCGTTAGCATGATTGCTACAGTTTCTGGTTTTGCACAGCACAATGTCACTTATCGCAACCAGTATGGTTCAACAGTTGGCACCTCTTCAACAAGCCGCAATTATGGTGGAGGCTACTCGACCACCTATCGCGACCAGTACGGGAGAAGCACGGGGTCTTCATCGACAAGCAGCAAGTATGGTGGAGGTTACTCGACCACCTATCGTGACCAATATGGAAGAAGCACAGGATCTGCATCAACCAACAGCAACTATGGCGGGGGCTATTCGACCACCTATCGCGACCAGTATGGCAGAAGCACTGGGTCTGCAACCACCAGCCGTAACTATGGTGGAGGTTACTCAACCACTTATCGCGATCAATACGGCCGTACTACTGGCACCGCAACAACGACCTCAAATTATGGCGGTGGGAGCACAACTACCTATCGAGATCAATATGGCCGTGTAATCGGGACAAGTAGAACTTGGTAAAACCAGAATAATGATTCCTCAACTCGCCAAGCGAGAGACCTAATTAAAGAATGGGGAGAACGGGGTTGAAGTGAACCCCGAAAGTTAGACAAAAAACTTTCGGGGTTCACTTCATTATTACACACCCTCTTGTTTATGTTGTAATGTTACCGTTAAAAGCGGAAGCCTAAGGTGAGGGCGACACGGTTGTTGGTGTCTTTCACCTCGTCGCTAAAGTCGGCATAGGCGCGGTTGAAAGGAACGCTCTTGCGCATTTTGTTCACATAGGCCAGGTCGGCATAGAACGATTTGTAGTGGTAACCCAAACCGGCAGTGATGTACTGCAACGAGTTGTCGTAGGTGTAACTGGGGTTCACCATGTAGTAGGACCACACATCGCCGCCATCGTCAACCTCGCTCTTCACTTGCGAAGTCTTGTAGCTGTAACCGGCGCGGATGCTCCAGTTAGGCGACAGACGGTACTCAGCACCCAGACGGAAAATGTGCGACGGGCTCATATATGCCTTGGCGCGGTCGGTAACGTCAGCGTAGTTGTCACCATCCTCATCGCCCACGCGCAACTGCTGGTTGCCCACATACTCATAGTCAAAACTCAGAATAGCACTGCGGCCAAGCACACCGGCCACACTGCCCAAGAAGTGCCAGGGAGTCTGCATGGTGTAGTCAATGCGGGTGTCGAAGCCGTCATTAGTGCTCATTTCACCATAGAACACCTCACCTTCATTCAGATATCCGCCTTCGAGTCCGGCAGTGAGGTTGTAATAGTCGCGCATATCATAGTAAGTGGGAGTGTGCACCGCCAAGCCGAAACGCAGTTCGTTGATGGGCTTGTAGATAACGCCGAATTTCAGGTTCACGCCCATACCATCGGTGTGCAGATAGTTATGGTAACCGATATTGGCATAGGTGCCGTCGTTGTCGAAAAGCACGTTATTGTCTTTATCAACATATTGAAGCACAGCGTTTTCCACATATTCACCATAATAGTTATAACTATCGTAGTCCAGGTCAATGATGCCGATGTCAAATCCCCAATACAACTTATTCTTTATGTTTCCGCCAAAGGCGATGTTGTATTCATCGGTGTGGCCTTTGGTCTCCACCTCAAAGGCGTTTTCTACGTAGGGCATGGCGCTCGAGGGACCCGCCTGCGTGAGTCCATACCACTTGTTGCTGTTATCGTAAGTGATGGCACTGGCCGAACCGTCGTTGGAATTGTTGTTCTGGTCATAGGTGGGCATGTCAAACGACACATCGCCCATTTCGATGGCATTGCCGTTATAGATGTCATTGGCCGTGAGGCCACGCTCGTTCATCTCAGTGGCGATGTAATCGGTGATGGAACCACCCAAACCGGTGTAACCTCCGCTGAAGTGACGGCGGAAGTTGTTGCGGCGTGTGAAGGTGAAACCGAAGTTCAGGTTGGGCATCGTCTCGCTGTTGAGCTTGATAGCGCCGATGTAACCAAGGTTGTAGCAGCCGAACTTAGTGGTTGTGTATTTATCACCTGATGCGGCCTTGTTGCTGAAGAAATCCAAGCCAAAGGTCACACCCACATCCGAACTACGGTACACACCTATGCCACCGGGGTTCTGTGTGAGCACAGTCATGTCACCGCCCAATGCACCAAAGGCACCGGCCATCGACTGGAAACGGGCTGTGCCGCTGAGTTCGGTATTCGACATCTGAAGGGCATCCGTTGCGTCTTGGTCCTGAGCCAGGGCGGATAATCCGAAGCATCCCAATGCAAGGGCCACAATTGCGATTTTCTTTTTCATTTCCATTATTTTTAGAATGTTGGGCTGTTGGCGTGAACTAACAGCCCAACATTTATTTAAACATACTGATATTATGTGATATTTGAGATTTAATTCTAGCGTTGGTTGTTTTCTTAGCGTCGGCCACCGTGACCGCCGCCACCGGAATGACCTCCGCCACTGTGGCCACCGCTATAACCGCCGCCACTATGGCTACCGCTATATCCACCGCCGCTGCTACGGGTGGTGCCGCTACTGCTACTGCGGGTGGTGCCGCTACTGCTGCGCGAGCCGCCGTAATTGCGGCTGCCACCGTAATTGCTGCTTCGGCTGCCGCCATTGTAACGTGTGCCGGAACCACTGCTGGGACGCACATCAGATACACCGCGAGAGCCTATGCCGGAAGTGCCTCGCCCGATGTTGCCTACGCGGCCCACATTGCCGGGACGTGAACCGGCCACCCGAGTGTTTCCGCCACGCACTGCGCCAATTCCGGCAGAGCCGTTGCGAGTCATGCCGGTTGAGCCATAACTTCGTTGGCCGGCACGGGAAGTATTTCCCAGACGGTTGCTGCGGTTACCGTTGTTGCGGGCGGCCACAGCGCCCATTGCGCCATTGCGTCCGTGGTTGCCGTAGCCACGCTCACCGGGGCGATTGCCGCGATGACCGGCATTGGCATAACCGCTGTGTCCGCGGCCGCCATGATCCCAGCCCATGCCGGGGTTATGACCACCGGGGCGGTTCCACCAGCCGTTATTCCAACCCCAACCGTGGTACCAGCCGTAATAGCCGCCATAGAACCAGGGGTCATAGGCCCAACCCCAGCCCCAATAGGGGCCATAGTGGTGCCAACCGGTGTACCAATAGGGACGATGCCAGCCGAAACCCCAACCCCATGACCATGAATACCATGGGTCGTACCAAGTGTTCCAGCCATAATAGTCGCCCCAACCCCAGTTAGAGCCTATCACGAGATTCACAGTGGGTGTCTCGTCATAGTAATAAAGTTCAATCAAGTCATCGTCATTGCTTTTCACCACGATATCGGGGTCGTAGAAACGCTCAATGCGCTCGGTGTTGGCAAACACATCGGAGGCGTCAATCGAGTCACCCGTTTCAAGGTACACATCGTCGGGAACGTTCCGGCGGTTGTATTCATCCACATCGCGCTCGGTGCGGTAATTCTTTTGAACTGAAACTTTATAGCGCTCAGGCACCGCCGTTGTGTACGACGTTGAACGCGTGGTAGTGGTGGCACGTGGAGTCGTAACCACTGTGGTCGCTTTTCCTCCGTCGCTGGAGGCATCGTAATAGATGTCATCATAGTCTTGTGCATGCAACAGCGAGCCTGCGCTTAATGCCAGCACACCCATCATCGCTAAAACACGGTACTTCATAATCTTAGTTCTTTATATTGTTTAACAAAATTTTATCTTAATTTCCGACCTTTTGACTCTTGTTTTGTGCAAAAGTTTAAATTTTCAGCGAAAGGTAACGACTTTTTTCTACATAACACTTTCTGCATATATTAAAAAAAGCAAAACACGTGCCAAAGAAGTGTTTTAATTATTATTCTGCCATTTTTTCAACTAAAAATTCAAATAGAAATCACAGGTCAACGCTTTATAGTCATCGGTGTAGTGACCGTCCGCATCGGTGATGCAGAGCGTTTCAACCACACAACCGGAGCAGCAGGGGCTCAGATTCCACAACATGCGTTTCTTCTCGCCACCGGCCACCGACATGACGTCACAGCGACGCACCACATGCAGCGAGGCAAGAGCCGCCTGCTCTGTCACCAGGGGTGCGAGGTCCGACGGGGTTATCATCGACAGCACGCCATCGGGTTTCAGCAACTCTGTGCTGCGCCCCAGTAACTGGGCCAGCGAGAGTGATTGCGCATGGCGAGCCAGCGAACGGGCGGCATCGGGGGCGGGCAGACTGTTGATGAAAAACGGCGGATTGCTCACTATCAAATCAAATGAACGGGGCGTAAAAGCCATCTCATTGAAATCAACGCACACGGCCCGCAGGCGCCCGGCCCAGGGTGAAGTCAGGAAATTGGTGTCGGCCTCGGCTGCGCTTTCGGCGTCGATATCCACGGCGACAATCTGCGCCTGCGGCGCGCGCTGCGCCACCATCAGGGCAATCAATCCACATCCGGTACCCACGTCAAGCACCCGCCGAGCATCATCCGCCGGGCACCAGGCTCCCAGCAGCACGCCGTCGGTGCCAACCTTCATGGCCGAGCGTTCGTGCCGCACCTGGAACCGCTTGAAACGGAAGGGCTGTAATTCTTTCCTTGTTCGCATGGCACAAAGATAACCACGTTTCTCAACAGGCGTTGTGTTTTTAAGTTTTTTTTATCAAAAATGACGAGGTGTATTCGACCCGATTGGCTAATTTTGTGATATCAATTTTCATGTACGGACTCATTGACTGCAATAATTTTTTTGTTTCGTGTGAGCGGGTGTTTGACCCCACGCTCAACGGACGCGCCGTGGTGGTGCTCAGCAATAACGACGGATGCGTCATCGCGCGTAGCAACGAAGCCAAGCGGTTGGGTATTCCGATGGGATGCCCGGCCTTCCAAATTCGCGATTACACCGATTCCCGCGACATCGTGGCTCTGTCGGGACGTCACGTTTTGTACAATGACATCTCGCATCGTGTGATGTCCATCCTGGGAGAGGAGGTGGAAAACCTTCAGATTTACTCCGTGGATGAGGCTTTCTTCACGCTCCCCTACGATGATGTGGAGCAGAACCATGAACTCATGGCGAAAATCATCAAGCGCATTCAGAAATATGTGGGAATCCCTGTGAGCGCCGGTTTTGCCCCGTCGCGCACGTTGGCTAAAATAGCCTCTCATGTCGCCAAAAAGAGTAAGCGCATCACCGATGGTGTTTACTGGCTCGTGCGCAAGGAAGCCATCGACATCATTCTGCGGCGCACCGACATCAACGATGTGTGGGGCATAGGAAGGCGTCTGTCGGCCGACCTGCATAGCCGCGGCGTCGACACTGCCTACGACTTCGCCCATCTGTCTCCGGCACAAGTGCGGCAACTCTACTCCATCACTGTTGAGCGAACGTTGCGCGAACTTCGTGGCGAGGATTGCCAGGTGGCAAACCCTGTCACCATTGCGCACAAGTCAATTATGAACTCACGCACATTCGGACACATCATCACCGACCGCGGGCAGGTGCAGGATGCCATCCTGAGTTTTGCCGAGAAAATTTCGCGCCAGCTCAGGCGGGAGCACAGCGTGGCGGGCAGTGTCGTCACTTATGTGAGAGGCGACAGATTCCGCAAAGACCTGCCCTATTACGCCAACTCATGCCAAATCAAACTGCCTTGCCCGGCATCTGACGCCCACACCATCGTCCACCATGCGCTCTTGGCACTGGCCAACATTTTCCGTGAGGGCATAGCCTATCGACGCGCCGGAGTCATCGCATTGGACATCAACAGTGACACAGCCATCCAACTCAACGTGTGGGACAACTCGCATCCAGAGCGCAAGCGCCGGCTGATGGAAAGCATCGACAACATCAACGACCATTTCGACGCCCTGCAGGTGAAACTCGCGCCGCAACTTCAACGCGGGGAATGGTCCCCCGTCAGAAATCATGAGGATAGTAAAAAATATGCTCTGCGTTTCTACAGTGGAATGTCTTGACGGGAAAATCAATACCGGAATTTGGAAAAATGCCGAGAAATCAATATCTTTGCGCAAAGATAGATAGGTCCTGACCTCAAATCATTACAATCTCAAAAAAATCTGACATCGCAATGCTCAAGACACTGCTCGGACAAATCAAGCAATACAAGACGGCCACATTGCTCACGCCCTTGTTTATTCTGCTTGAGGTGCTGGTCGACGTGCTTATCCCCTACGTTACCGCCTGGCTCATCGACAAGGGTATTTCGGCCGGCGACATGGCCAATGTGATTAAATACGGACTCATTATGCTGGCATTGGCTTTTGTCAGCATGGCAATGGCTATTCTGGCCGGGAAATATGCATCCTATGCCTCCACGGGATTTGCCTGCAATCTGCGCGATGCCATGTACCGTAACATCCAGAGGTTTGCGTTCAGCGACATAGACAAGTACAGCACCAGTGGCCTTATCACGCGCATGACCACCGATGTGAACAACCTGCAGCAAGCCTTCCAGCAATTGATACGCACATCAATCCGCTCGCCTTTCAACCTGCTGTCGAGCATCGTGATGTGTTTTGTCATCAGTCCTAAGATGAGCGTCATCTTTATCGTTGCAAGTGTGGTGCTGGGAATTTTCCTGAGCGTCATCATCACCAGGGTCAGCAAACTTTTCTCGTTGGTGTTTAAGCAATACGACGTCCTCAACGGCGTGGTGCAGGAAAACGTGAGCGCCATCCGCGTGGTGAAAGCGTTTGTGCGCGAGGACCACGAGAACATGAAATTCCTTAAAGCCGCGCGAAAACTTTACCAACTTAACTCCAAAGCCGAAAACCTGATGGCCATCAACCGCCCTGTGATGAACATGGTCGTTTACGCCTGCATGATTGCCATCTCATGGTTTGGCGCCCAGTTTGTGGTGGGCGGCGAACTCACCACCGGCCAACTCACATCGCTTTTCACCTATGTAATGACCATTCTCACATCGCTCATGATGCTGAGCATGATTTTCGTCACCATCACCCAGAGCATCGCCAGCGGCGAGCGTGTGGCCCAGGTCATCAACGAGGTACCCGACATTGACAATCCCGCCAACCCCGACACCCAGGTGACCGACGGGCGCATCGATTTCAATCATGTGTGTTTCGCCTATAACGGCGGCAGCGGCGAGTATGCACTCAACGACATCGACCTGCACATAGCCAGCGGCGAGAGCATCGGTGTGATAGGCGGCACGGGCAGCGGCAAGACCTCTCTCATCAATCTCGTCAGCCGTCTGTACGATGTGAGCAAGGGATCGGTGATGGTGGGTGGCAAGGACGTACGTTCCTATGACCTGGAGGCTCTGCGCAATCAAGTAGCGGTGGTGCTTCAAAAGAACGTTCTGTTCAGCGGCACGATTTTAGACAACCTGAGGTGGGGTGATGAAAACGCCACGCTGGAGCAGTGCCGCGAAGTGTGCCGCATAGCCTGCGCCGACGATTTCATCAGTGAAATGCCCGACGGATATGACACCCACATTGAGCAGGGCGGCAGCAACGTGAGTGGAGGCCAGAAACAACGCATCTGCATAGCCCGCGCGCTGCTGAAAAAACCTCAAATCATTATCCTTGACGACAGCACCAGCGCTTGCGACAACGCCACCGACGCGCTCATCAGGCGCCATCTGCGCGAGGAACTGCCCAAGATGACCAAACTTATTATAGCACAGCGCATCAGTTCCATCAAGGACTGCAACCGGATTCTGGTGCTTGACAATGGCAAGGTGAGCGGCTTTGACTCACACGACAGGTTGCTTGCCACCAATGAGTTGTACCAAGAAATCTGCAAGTTGCAGGATGAAGACAGCGGCGACTTTGATTCGCCCAACGGCAAATGACGTCACACATCAACATTTCAACGACCCGATAAGATAACAGAATATGCCTGGTTTTCAGAACAGAAACAACCGATTCCAAGATATTGACACCTCAGGGGTGAACAAGAAAGGTACGCTGTTGCGTCTTTTCAAATTTGTGATGAGCAACTATAAATTCTCATTCCTGGCGGTGGCTGTCTGCATAGTGGTCACAAGCATCACCACACTGATGAGCACGCTGTTCACCCGCACCCTGATTGATGACTATATCGCTCCCTTAGCCGCACAAGCCCACCCCGACTACAGTCCGCTGGCTTCCACTCTGGTCAAACTGGGTCTCGTGCTGGCATTTGGCGTGGTGTGTTCCTATCTGCACAGCCGGCTCATGATCAGAGTAACCCAAGGCACCATGCTCAAACTGCGCACATCCATGTTCTGCCATATGCAGACGTTGCCCATCAACTACTTCGACACCCACCCCCACGGCCAGGTCATGTCCACCTATTCCAACGACGTGGACACGCTGCGACAAATGATTAGCCAAAGTCTGCCGCAAGCCTTCAACAGCATCATCACGCTGGGCATCACTTTTGCAAGCATGATAGTGATGAGTGTGCCGCTCACATTACTCAGTATCGCCATGGCTCTGCTCATGGCATGGGCCACCACTTGGCTGGGCAAGCGCAGCCGTAAGCACTTCCGCCAACAGCAGCAAAAACTTGCCGAGGTAAACGGCTTCATCGAGGAAATGATGACGGGGCAAAAAGTAGTGAAGGTGTTTTGCCATGAAGACAAGTCCACGCAGGAGTTCACCAAAATCAATGAAGAACTGCGCAGCCAGACCTATGACGCCAACCGCATCGCGAATATCGTGATGCCCGTCAACGGCAACCTCACTCACCTGAGTTATGTGCTCATGGGCGTGGTGGGGGCCACGCTGATTCTGGGCGGACACACCGACCTCACCCTTGGCACCCTGGTGGCCTTCCTGACACTCAACCGTAGTTTTTCGCGACCCATTGCAAGCGTGAGTCAGGAAATCAACAGCGTGCTCAACGCCAGTGTGGGCGCCGACCGTATCTTCAGCATCATGGACGAGGCAAGCGAGCCCAACAAGGGCGAAGTCACTCTGGTCAACGCCATCCAAGGCAGCGACCTCACAATTTACCCGTGCGACTACCGCACAGGGATGTGGGCCTGGAAAGTGCCCCTGCAAGACGGCTCATTTAAATTCGTGAAAGTGTTTGGCGGACTGAAATTCAACAACGTGGACTTCAGTTATGTGCCCGACAAGCAAGTGCTCTTCGACATCAATATCGACGCCATGCCAGACCAAAAGATAGCGTTCGTGGGCGGGACAGGAGCCGGGAAAACCACTATCACCAATCTCATCAACCGCTTTTATGACATTCAGGACGGCAAAATCCTGATAGACGGTATCAGTATCAACGATATCAACAAGGAAGACCTGCGCCACTCGCTGGGCATGGTGCTGCAAGAGACCAAGCTTTTTACCGGAACGGTGCTGGACAATATCCGCTACGGTCGGCTCGACGCCACCGACCAGGAGTGCATCGAGGCAGCCAAACTGGTCAATGCCGACGGCTTTATCCGTCGTCTGAGCAACGGGTACAACACGGTGCTCAATGGTGACGGCGGAAACCTGAGCCAAGGAGAGCGGCAATTGCTGGCCATTGCCCGTGCCGCAATCGCCGACCCGCCCGTACTCATCCTGGATGAAGCCACCAGCAGCATCGACACGCGCACAGAACGCTTGGTGCAGCAGGGAATGGACAGCTTGATGAGCGGGCGCACCACCTTTGTGATAGCGCATCGTTTAAGCACCGTGCGCAACAGCGACTGCATCATTGTATTAGAACACGGCCGCATCATTGAACGCGGCACCCATCAACAGTTGATGGCGGCACAAGGTAAATACCACAGCCTTTACACGGGCGGTGAAATCGCATGATGCTCTGTTTTTTTCGCCATGACCGCTATGCCTTTCAATAAAATTTTGTAAGTTTGTAACCGCAAGATAAACATCCCTGAAAATAATCAAGACATGGAACAACTCGAACTCTTTAAAAACCGCAAGAAAATCAATGTTGACGACATCGACTTTGCCAAACTTCTGTTTGTCATGGCCAATATCGACAATGAAATCAGCGATGAGGAAATCAAACTCATCATCAGCGTGATGCAGCAAAAGGGCATGAGCAACGAAGACATCATGCGTTGCTACGAGGAAGTGAAATCGGGCAACAACCACTTCAAACTGCCCGAGAGCGAGGAAGACAAGGCCGACGCACTCGTGATGATAGTGAGTGTGATGGAAGCCGATGGCGTGGTCACCCCGCAAGAGCGGCAGTTCTGCCAAGAAATGTCGCGCATCTTCGGCTTCGAGCCCGAGACAGCCGACTATCTTATCGAGAGTTGGGAGGAATAACGAGACAAAAAAACAGGGCCAGAACGCACTGACCCTGTTTTTTGTTCCATTACGATAATATCCTACTCTTTGCTCAGGATAAACTGGAAATTGTATTTCTCTACTTCATTGAATTCTGCCCGTGCTTCGGCTTGGGTGTGTTCCGGTTTGTACCAGTCAAAGCGTGAGAAATAGTCCTTCATGTCGCGGTCCACAAATTTGTAGCCATGACGTGCAAAAATGTAGTTGCGCAGCAACTTTTTCTGTGTCTTTGTCAGCGGTTCCAGATCTCCGTCAGTGATTTGACGTGTGGCCGTGGCCTCGACAAGCGTTGAGTCAAGTGTTTCAACTGCGGGAGCGGCAGTCTCGGTGGGAGTGGTGACTTTTTTGGGCGTAGAGTTGTCGCAGGCCACCCATGCAACTGCCAGGACCGTGAGAAGCGACAATGACGCGAATTTAATCTTTTTCATTATTATAATTATAGCGTTTATAGGGTTGTTACTTTGTCGTTGTTATCAATCCGTGACCGGTCATTTCACTGGGTTGTGGCAAACCCATTATCTGAAGGATGGTGGGAGCCACATCGGCAAGTCGTCCGCCTTCTTCCAGCAGAGCGTCTTCCTGATCGGTTACATAGATGACGGGAACCGGATTGAGTGAATGGGCGGTGTTGGGTGTCCCGTCGCTGTTGACTGCATGGTCGGCGTTTCCGTGGTCGGCTATCAACACCACCTCGTAACCGGCTGCGCGGGCGGCCTCCACCGTTTCGTGAACACAGTGGTCGATGGTTCTTACAGCCTTTTGGATGGCAGGATAAACGCCCGTGTGGCCCACCATATCGCCATTGGCATAGTTCACCACAATGAAGTCGTATTTTCCTTCACCAATGGCCGACACCAGACGCCGGCACACTTCGGGGGCACTCATCTCGGGCTGCAGGTCATAAGTCGCCACCTTGGGACTGTCAACCAGTATGCGGTCTTCACCTTCGAAGGGCTCTTCCCGCCCGCCGTTGAAGAAGAAGGTGACATGGGCATATTTCTCGGTTTCGGCGATGTGCAGTTGTTTGTGCCCCTTGCTCGACAGATACTCCGCCAGCGTGTTGGCCACATTCTCTTTCGGGAACAAAATGTGCACGTTGGTGAACGATGCATCGTAGGGAGTCATGCAGTAGTACTGCAAATCGGGTATCGTGTGCATCCCGTGTTCAGGCATGTCCTGCTGGGTGAGCGCCATCGTGATTTCCTTGGCCCGGTCATTGCGGTAATTGAAGAAAATCACTGCGTCTCCCGGCTGGATGCGGCCGTCCACGGTAGTGTTCACGATGGGTTTGATAAACTCATCGGTCACTCCCTCATCGTAACTTTCCTGTATGGCCTGGAGCATGTTGTCACTCTTGCGGCCCTCTCCGTTCACCAATTGGTCGTAGGCAAGTTTGATGCGTTCCCAACGCTTGTCGCGGTCCATCGCATAATAACGGCCTGTCACCGTGGCAACCACGCCTGTGCTGGAAGGAAGGGCACAGTGTTCCTCCACTTGGGCGACAAAGGTTTTCCCGCTCTCGGGGTCTGTATCACGTCCATCCATAAAGCAATGAATGTACACTTTGCTCAGCCCATAGGCCTGGGCAATGTCGCATAATGCAAACAAGTGGTCCAGCGAGCTATGCACTCCGCCGGTGCTTGTCAGGCCCATGATGTGGAGTCCCTTGCCGGAATCGCGGGCGTAGGTGAAGGCGCTCACGATTTCGGGATTCTCCATAATAGAGCCGTCGGCTATGGATTTGTTGATTTTCACAAGGTCTTGATACACCACGCGGCCGCCACCTATGTTAAGATGGCCCACCTCGCTGTTTCCCATCTGCCCGTCGGGTAATCCCACATCCTGGCCGCAAGCCGACAGCCGGCTGTGGGGATAAGCGGCCCTTAAGAAATCCAGATAAGGCGTGGGCGTGCAATAGATGGCGTTGCTTTCGCTGCAAGGCCCTTCGCCCCACCCATCGAGTATCATCAATAATGCTTTCTTTCGCATGAGATAATGATTTGTTATGTTGTGTTATGAATTTGTTTCAAGTTGCAAAATTACTAAAGAGTCTCGACTATAGGTGGTCAGTTAACTATTTTTATTAGTGAGCGGATGCTTGGCGTCTTCTTTGGCTCCCAGTTTCTTCAACTTTCCGGCGCTGGAGAGGATGCCGCGCTGCCCGCTCAGGCTCTTCACCGCATCGTCATATCTCTCCGACGCGTTGTCGAGAGCTTTCTTCACATTATCAAAGCGTTCGGCGAATTGACCGATTCGGCTCATCAACTCATCGGCCAACCGGAACACTTCCTGTTCGCTTTCGGTTTGCTTTTGTTGGCGCCACGCTATCTCAAGCAGACGCAAAAGGGCGTACAGATTCTGGGGGCCGCACATCATCACCTTTTTACGGAACGCGTATTCAAACAATCCCGGGTCGCCGAGCAAAGCAAGTTGCAGGGCCGATTCATGCGGTATGAACATCACCACGAAATCCAGCGTCACACCGCCTTGAATGCTATAGTTGCTATAACTTTTCGATGCCAGTTCGTCCACGTGCTGTTTCACACTCTTGATGTGGTCTTTCAGAAACGTTTCCTTTTCAACCAAATCATCGGTGTTAACGTAATTGATATAGGCCGTGAACGAGGCTTTGGCATCGATAATCACATCGTGGTGGTCGGGGTAATGCAGCACAGCGTCGGGGCGCATCTGCTTGTCGCTTTCGTCATTGCGGATTACACTTCCCTTTGCATTTCGCATAACGTACTGCACATCATATTCCAGTCCCTGCTGGAAGCCGAAACTGTCGAGCAAATCCTTGAGTTTCATTTCACCGAAGTCGCCCTGGATTTTCGGGCCGGAGGCAAGAGCCTTGCTCAGACGGCCGGCCTCCTCGCTCAAGCGAGATGAGTTCTCGTTAATCATGTTGATTTTCTCTCGCAGGGCAGCCGCTTCACGGGTAAATGACTCGCGGTTGGTATCCATCGATTGACGCATCTCCCCCACCCGCTCCTGCAACGTTTGCAACAAGGGCTCTATCTGTTTGCGGTTATTCTCGTTGAGCGATTGCTCTCGCTGCTCCAGCAATGTTTGTGTGGCCGTGCGCATTTGCTCCTGCATCAGTTCACGTTCCCGCCTGAATTCCTCGCGCAGCGCCGACAGATTCTCTTGGTACTG
>RHMF01000693.1_pt1 | contig 15567 bp, 13 predicted proteins | sample 5365151 | NCBI WGS metagenome assembly RHMF01 (sample SAMN10266501, study PRJNA497801) | feces metagenome | isolation source: feces | host: Bos taurus | place: China: Prairie of Fairy Mountain | collected 2017-08-14 | reverse complement strand
TGAGGTTGACATCTATCTCATCTATTACAAACTGAAGTGCAACGGCAACTCGCTGTCCTACAAGAAACTGTCCGAAATAACGGGAATTCCTGTGAAAGAGATAACAAACATTATTCAACGTATAAAAAAATTCGTCAGAGGTAACAAAGAAATAAATGAATTAAAACGAAAACTACTATGCTAGAGTTATTACCAAACCTGTGGCAGTTCATAATTGTATTGGGCATATTGTTTTTCTCGATATGGTTCACACCGATATTTCAGATGATGATATTAAGGTTCGAGAGTTTTATGCTGTATCCTTTCATATGTGCGCGTTGTACATCATTTTGGATGAACCTTATACTGAATATCATCTTGGCTTATGTGTGGAATGTATGGTTTTTACTGTGGGGATTGATTACCTCAATAGTGATAGCAATTATGTACACATACACCGCAAAACACTGAAGCATCTTTATCTTAAATAACAACAAAAATCAATTCATTATGATGATTAGAAACGCAAACAGAAACATTTCAGTCGCAAAGGGTCATGGCTACACCTTGGAAAAGGTGAAGTTCGCCGTCAACTTTGTGCAGAAATCAGGCCGCAACACAACCATCAACGATTGGGTCGCTACAACTACATCAAGGACGCGAACGAGACGGCACAGGGCTGTCAGGCTTGCAAGGCCGCAAAGTTCACTGCTGCTGTACGCAACTACGCGAGATACGGCTATATGACGCTTCTCAACGAGGGTTATTCCCCACAGGACTTTGAAGCACATCCCGACATTCGTCAGAATGTAGAGGGTGACAAACCAGTAGACCTTGGAACTATTGAGGATAATTCAAGTGTGACTCAGGCCGAGGCACATCCCGACATTCGTCAGAATGTAGAGGGGGTTGTATCAGAACCCAGTGTAGAGTTACCCATTGTCGATGTTCAACCAGAGGAAGAGTTCACAGAGATTGAACAAGAGGAAATCCTTGAACAGGAACAGGACGTCATCGAAGCCGACGATGAGTCGCAAGATGTAGAGTCCGTAGAGGAAGTAGTTGAAAAGGTTACTAAACCGAAAAAAACCAGAAAGTCAAAGAACAAATGATTGAGATAGAGATTAACAACAAGCACTATCGGATACCGACAACGTTCAATGACTTGTCGTTGAGGGAATATTGCAGGGTATTCAGCAACCTTGAGCCAACTGACGGCTTAGAGGGTAAGGAACTGTTTCTAGCGAACAAGCGCAACGAGGCTGCAATCCTTTCAAGGCTTATGGGAGAGGAAGACGGTTTCGCAATGGAATTGCCTTTGTCCTTATACTCCTCACTTGTTGAAGCCACAAAGTTCATATACGGCTTGCAGGACGTCAAGCACAAGGGTTTTATCGAATTGGACGGCAAGACATATAAGGCCTCGAAGCCTGAGGAGATGAATCTGAGGCAATGGATTGACATTGACGTCACCTCAGAGGAAGAGAGTCCGGACAAGTTCATTGATATACTGTCAATGCTGTTGGTGGAAGACGGTAAACCGTACAAGGGTTTCGACCCTGAGTTCTCAAGGCGTTTGGGCGAGACGAGTTGCAGCGAGAGTCTTCCGATTGTATACCGTTTTTTTCTGAAAGGAGCGGTTTCATCGAGGCTTACCCGTCTCTATTCAACTCTGACGGCGGTGGGCCGCTCTCTCCGGGATACTCAAGGTTCCTGAAGAACTGGAATTGGATGCATATAGTCAATACGGTTGCTTGCGGGGACTTTCTGAAAATGGAACAGGTGCTTGACAGCAATGCCGGTGACATATTCACATACATCTGTTACCTCACCGACAAGCAGTCGGCTGAGAAGCAGCAGAGGGACTTCGAGAGCAAACTAAAGATAAATTGATTAAGATAAAAACAACACTATGGCAAAGAAACCACAACATCAGGTACATTTGGCGAGGGTACGCGACGAACTTATTTCGGGCAAGACTCTCTATGAGGTCGTTTGGAATCTTCAGAACGGTCTCTACGATTGGTATCCCGACAGTGCAGAGAAGAACGGCTCGAATCTGACGAAGCTTGTGAAAGAGGCTTTGGAGACCTGTCAGTACGAGTCCATGATTGCGAGGGACGAGCAAAAGGCTCTCCATCTTGAGCGTTACCTTGAACTGTACAGGGAATGCAGGTCGCATGACGACAGGACGAACGCGAGGGCTATCCTCAGCGACATTGCTAAACTGATGGGTCTGAACAGTCCGAGTCAGATTCAGTTGGAGCAGAAATCATACAGGGTTAAACTGGTATAATGGAAGAAAACGGCATTCCTGTACATAGTTGCAACGCTGTGCTTTCAGACATTTTCCCAAAGGGTTTGGTGTGCAAGGGCGGTGGGCGCAACGGTGACTACTTTGACCGGAAAAAGCAAAGGGAGACCGACGAGAAGACCGAGTACATCGACATCGAGTTGGACTTCAAGCCAAAGAAAGGTCAGAGGAGAATCATCGAGTTGTGCAACAACCGCGACTTGAGGAAGTTGGTCATCAACATATTCAGGCAGTACGGAAAGAGTTTCGTCTGCCGTTATCTGGCTTTGGTGTGGATGCAGACGCCGGATACTGTTGTAGGCTACATCACACAGACTTCAAGGTTGGCAAAGGACATCTACAAGAAGTTCTTGGCGATGTTTCCCGACGAACTCATCAAGAGCAAGGACGGAAAGGACTTCATCATAGAGTTGGTGAACGGTTCAAAACTAATATTCTTCTCAGTCGAGCAGACCCATGCGATTCGAGGCTTCACATTGGACTATCTGATATGGGATGAGGTCAGCCACTGTAGGGAATACACACCGGACGGTGAGCATATCTACTACAACATCGTCGCGCCTTTGTTGGACGCCAAGGGCAAGAAAGAGATATTCATATCGACTCCAAACGGTGCGCAGGGGTTCTTTTATGAGGAAGCGATGAAAGGCAAGAACGGCGAAAAGGGCTATGCGTATGTGGTCATCAATGTGGAAAAGGACGAAACGAAGTCTAAGGAGTGGATTGAAGAGAAGAAGAGGTCATATCCCGAAAAAGCATGGGAGCAAGAGTATCTTTGCAAATTCCTCGAAGACGGAATATCGTTCTTTACGGGTTTCAGTTCAAGGTTCATTGACGAGGACTTTGATTGGAACAGCAGACTGTATGCCGGTGTGGACTTCTCCTCAGTCGGTGAAGACAATACCGTCATAACGTTCATGAATGAGAAAAAACAGACCATCCAATACATCATCAACGGAGACCTCGACACCAAGTACAGGGAGATAGCGAAGCAACTCAACCGCACTGACGGAAAGTTGGTTCTATGTTACTTTGAGAGCAACAGCATCGGCGAGGTGATGGGCAATGAGGTCAAGAAACTGCTTTCACCTAATCTGAAGAGGAAAATCGAGTTCATAACCACCACCAACAGCACCAAGCAGGATTACATCGAGAAACTTGCGCTTGACATCGAACAGGGCAACATTTCATTTATGGAAGACAATGACACCCTCAAAGAGGAGTTCGGTACATTCACCTACACCATCAGCAAGACAGGCAAGAAGATATTCAATGCGCTTCCGGGTTATCATGACGACTGCCTGATATCATTGGCATTGGCGAACCTTGCCCATCACAAGTTCCATATCAAAAAAAGTTCAGGCGGAGCTGTCGTCAGGACTTAAAGAACTCGTCAAGAGGCTTGCACAACGCGTTGAAGATGTTGTCTGACCAACCGTCCCAATACTCGTCCATCATTGCGAACGCATCTTCCATGAACGGCCTCGGCGATATTCCGTACCAATAGATTGAACCCTGTATCTTCCTCAGCGTCTCGTTGTCCGTAGGTATGCCCTTGTCGGCCATCCAAGGCAGCAGATACTTCTCGCTGACCCAATGTCCCTCTTTCATACCGCTCTCGATGTACTGCACATAGTCGTTAACAAGCAACTGATACAGCCCAAGTTCGCTCTCTGTGACCTCAAGTTCGTTGAAGATATGCGAATCAACGAGGGTATTCTTGTTGACCTTGTCGTTGATACCCCTGCTGCTCTCCATCATAACCCTCACAGCGAGTTTTATGTCTGAAGCCACCTTGTCCAGTATGTTCCTCAGTTCAGCGTTGTCCATATCGCTCTGTTACCAATTAAACTTAGGCAGTTTCTTATCACTGAAGACCCCACAGCCCTCAGCACCAGCAGTATCAATCTTCTCAAGAGGCTCTTCAATGGTGAATTCCTTGTCCGGGTCGAAGTGAGCGTCCACATCGCAGAAGTTGATTAGGTTCTTGACATTCAGCACAAGCGAAAAACGGACACCGTCAGCGTCGTTGTCAGACCAATGTTTCAAAGTCATTACAGTCCAGCCTACGATACCTTTCAATAAATCGTCATTTTCACTTATGTATTGACGAATCTTTGCGATGAAGTTAAGACCGATGCGGTAACACAGGTTCTGTCCGGCTTCACAACTTGGGTACACTCCGTAATTTTGCAAAAGTTGCGGAGTAATCACAATGTCGAAGTTTACGGTTACCGGAACGACACCGTTTGTGAGGTTTGTTTCAGAAACGAAAATCGGTTGCTCCAAGAACACATGGGGCATTAACTCGTCGCCGACCCCCATACCTTTGCTTAATTGGTCGTATTTGAAGGATTTTATGAGTTTATGCTGACGACTTAAGTCGTAGAACAGTTCAACTATCTGGTTAATCATATCTTTTTTTTTTATAATAAAGATTATTCTTCAAAATATGACCATTGGTAGCCATAAGCACATTTAATTTTCCCTTTACAACATTTCGTTATATGGCTGGAATCAAAACCTAACTGTCGCATTATTTCAGCAGCCGACGGCCATACTTTAACCAACCCACATGGTAAATCCAAGGTATATTGTGCAACCTTTTTTGAGTTTTTTCCGTTTTTATTCTTCAGCGCAATCCTTTCATTTCTTGATAATACCGGTGAAATACTGTCAAGTTTCTCATATTTCCATTGGTAGCCATAAGCGGTCAATTCTTTACCTCGACAACAGTTAGAAATAGAACCATTGCCATACCCAGTTTCTCTCTGTATCTCCATTGTCGATTTCCATTCGCGAATAAACTCACCGTTTAACGCATACTGATAAACCTTTTTTCCCCCTTTGCCATGAATTAAAAGATGGTCTTCTTTTGATACCCACTCAAGGTTGTCTAATCTGTTTGTGTTAGTGAAATCTTTGTGGTGTACCTCTAATTTCTCAATAGGAATTCCTTTATACTTCTCTGGTATAGGAATGAATGCCCTCGCCATAAGTATATGAACGGCGATAGGTTTTTCCTTTCCGTTTTTACTTAACTGAACAGTGAAATACCCTTTCCATAAATGAATCGCTTTGTAGATTTTTCTTTTAATGCTCCACACTCTACCAAGACTCGATACCATGTACAATCCCTCGTACCCCGGTATCACTCTCCATTCTTCTTTCCTCATAAGCTTTTCTGCAAAGGTACTACAAGCCTTGCGCCGGTGGACTCAATCTTTATGAAAAAAATACGTAACATGGCTTTTTACGAACCAAATAAGTACATAGCAAGCAGCTTAGATAATTTTCTAATATTCAGGAACAGTCAGTCTCAGGACTCACCTTATGTACAGTTCACAGTTCCTGACTCTGCCGTAGGACAGAATGTCAGCATAACCATCAAGGATGCTGAGAACAGCGACGGCGTAAGTTACAACATATCAGGCAGTGCCGGTGCATACGTAACGGCTGAGACTTTCAACACCGCAGGAGACCGATTCTCATTGATGTTCTCTCTTTGCGAGTGCCTTAAACTGCTGCCAATCACCTACAACGTAATCATATTCAACACAAGCACAGTGAAATGCGGCTTGGACAGTTCGAGGAAGTGGGCTATCGCCTCTTCGAGGTTGGGTGTTGGCGGTAATTATGCTCAGTACAACCCTTATTCGGTGAACAAGTGGGTATTGAACATCAGGGGCAACATCGACGAGACCGTTGAGCAGTTCTCAATGGCCAAGTTTAATGACAGCCCCGAAATATCCTTTAACGTCACTTCACCTTTTCAGTATATCACATTCAAAAATCCGGTACAAATCAGTCTTTCGGCCTATTCATTGATTGGAAACACCACAAGGGTCGAGGCAATCACCAACAACACACTGGTCGTAATGCCTACGACGCTTTCCAAGTCAGAAACGGTCAACTATGCCGACTATTTTTGCAGCATGTCCAACTACGAGGTGAAGAAACCTCTGACGAGGAACTTCAAGAGGTACTGCAACTACGGTGAACTGATAGGAATATCGATACTGACCGACAGGGGCGACAGCACTGTGACCTTGACCAAGAGGTATTACACCAATTCAGGCGTATTCCTTGACTCTGAGACTGGTTATCTGAAGAGGTACTACACCAATCAGAGGATGGATTTCTACGACAGGTTCAACATAGAGGGTGTTGAGACGTCCTCAAACAGGCAGGTCGGCTATGTAGAGGTGACTGTATCCGTTAACGGGCATGACATCACAGAGCCTGTGGTGTACAATGTAGTCCCCAAATGCACAACGACTGACACACTCTTCTTCATCAACGCCATCGGCGGCTTGGATTCGTTCACATTCCTCGGCGGATTGGACGACAACTCAGGAATCGATGAGCAGACAACATACTTCAAGAACCCGAAGCGTCCCTACACAAGCGTATACGACCTTGAGTTCGTCAAGTGGAAGTCTATGGAAGACACATACGTCGCAAAGACGCACACAATCGACAGGGAGACGGCTGAATGGCTCAAGGAGTTGCAGAGAAGCAAGTACGTCTTCAAGTGGAACACCGATGAGTCCGTTCCGTTCAAGATGGTCATCGTTGACGAGTTCAACATTGAGCTGCCGACAGACGAGAACAGATTCAGGTTGGAATGCACATACAGATACGCGGATTCGGGAATAAACATCTAATTATGAGGTAATTGTATGCAGGTAAGTTTATACATTGACAACAAGAACGTTGACTTGAACGAGGACGTAGCCATCAGGCTGAACAAGGAGTTTGAAGACCCTGAGTCTCTGATTATAACCGATGTCAACTATTCCTATGAGGTGGAATTGCCGGTGACGACCAACAACAGGTCAGTCTTCGGCTTTTCGGACATCGTTTCGGTGACAGACAAGTTCAACAGGGTGTATGACGCTCAGTTGTATGCCGACGAGGTGCTGTTGCTTGACGGAAAGTTCATCATCAACGAGATTGACGTAGAGACGTATAAGGGAAACCTATACGTTCCCGCGAAAAAGGAACTGTCCGACGTATTGGGTGACAGAACCTTGAAAGACCTCATACCCCATTACAAGCCCGTCAACTCTCTTGAGGACATCGACAAGATTAACTGTTATGTGGGCGGAATAACAGGCAGTGACGTCGTTCTTCCTGCCGAGGAGTTCAGGGACGACCATGTATGTTTTCCCTATGTGCTTTGGAATTGGCCTTACAACAAGCCCGAAGTTACCAACGACAGATACTATCAGAGCCTCAACTTCGAGGACACCACATTCACTCTGAACAACACATTCCCCGCATACAACGTACTGTCTGTGCTTAAGGACATGTTCGCCACAGAGGGTTACACACTGACCGGAAATGTGTTCGAGAACGAGAAACTGAAAGGTCTGTATCAGACTTACTACGAGAGCGCGGACTTGTGGAAGACTGATAGGATGACTCCTTACTATCTGTCTTTCAGTTGCAACTATACATTATGTAAATATATACAGGAAATTGGAGCGAACAACCTCAGTGAGACGGCTGAGGAGTTCGATGACGAGAATTTCAGGTTTTGGGTTGACAATCCAGTATGGTCGAACAACACAACGTTCACCTCAGTCAACGACAAGTACGAGATGATGAAGAGGGTTGAGATGGACGGGTATACGGGTGCAAAGAGGGTAATCGTAATTCCTGTAAGCGGTTGGTATCAGATAAGTTCGACAGGCACTGTAACACTTCCGGACAAGACCAGATATACAGCGTTCGACAATCTTGTTGTTACCGGATACGAGAGCAGGGATGACATCACATCATTTGACTATTCAGAGTACGAGTTCCAGATTAAGAAAGGTGTGCCCAAGGAGAACGTACACCATTACGGGTACAATTTCTGCATACCTGAGACCAATGTGGATTATGTGTACGGAGATGAGAATTCAACCGTATTGTGGCTTGGTATGTCGCCAACCGGTGCTTTGGACTATCCGACAATAAACATACCTACTGCCGTAAGGATACCGGCCAACGAGTCATCAAGGCGTTACGGCAAGAACGGAAAGACGACCATCGTCAAGAACTACTCAGGTTTCGATGTAAGCGACTTCTTGTTGGGCGCAAGGTTTGGCCATCAGGCGTTGTACAAAGGGACATCATGCCGCGTAGAATACAGGGAGTATCCGAAAAACGCTATGATGGCTCTGTATGACGTTTCAAAGGCACCTGCGATTTACCAACGTTCAGACGATTTCAACAACACATTCCCTAATCTGAACGGCGATTATCTTACACTGCACAACAACTGGTTTGACTACAACAACACCTACGGGTACAAGACCGCTCAGGCACTTGTCAATGAAGATGGTATGTTCAACTTCGAGGGATACAACACACTGAAAGCGACTATTTCAGGAACCAATACATTATATTCTTGGAATACATCACCAACAGGGGCTAAGACTTATCCGGGTCAGAGGAACAACAGCGTAAGCACATCAAGCGCCACATCAGGCACTTGGAATATCAACAACTGCGTTTGGCTTGAAGAGGGTGACACAATCTATACTGAGTTCCTTGGCGCGTATAACCACCAACAGGACAAATGTAATGATTTTGAAGCAGGCTGTAAGTGTGATGCCAGAAAACATTTCTACAAGAGAGGCTGCACCAACGCAAGGCTGAGTTTCGACTTCAGCATAGGTCTTGTCAGCACAAACAAGGATTGGAAACCGACCAACGATGACCCCATCAGACAGGGCAACGAACCAACACAGTCCAAATTGACCAATATGAATACGTTCCTGCCAAACATCAAGTGCAATGATTTTCTATCGAATTTCCTCAAGACTTTCAATTGCAGGCTGTCGAGGGTTGACGACACAACCTATTCGTTGGATTTCATGGGCAAGGACGACATATTCACCAACACTGTGAGCATTGACAGGCACTGCCACAACAAGGACGCTGTCTTCAAGCGGATTAACCTGCCCAGCAGCATCAACTACAAGTTCAAGGTCGATATGAACGAAGAGGGTTATGTTCATGGTGACGACAGTCCTTATCAGGGTCAGTCGCAATGGCTGTTCAACCAACCCAACCATACAGGTGAACTTCTGATTGAGAACTACAACAACACTTCAGGTTCTGAGAAGAAGAACGAGTCGCTATGGTCGTATACTTGGACGAAGACGATTAAGTTGCCTGACGGTACATTGATTCCCGCACCGGTCATCTGTGACTCAAAACTTTGGGGTGAGTCCTATACCTACGATTCGGTTCAGAGGGAGAAACTTGAGACCAACAAGACGATGAGGCTGTTCTACATTTATAATAAGCAGAGGCTGTTGGGTGCTGACTCAGTCATTCCGGAACTGAACTACATCAGGATTACGGGTGAACACAAGTTCAGGTTGCTGATTGCGGACAAGTTCCATTGGATATACGGCAAGTTCGACAACCACAACTACTACGGCGAGAGGGCTGACAGTTTCATCGACTACGACAACAGAAGACTCAACACCTTGAACGGCAATCGCAAAACGCTGTCTGATAATTTCTTCAGTTTCAGTCTGAACGGAAAGCAGTACGAGGTGACTGTGAGTTGCATTCTTCCGACGTATCTGTATTGGGAAATCAACAAGGGTTCAAGGGTGCTGTTCGACGACAGTCTTTGGAAAGTCAAGAGCATTGAGGGCTTTGATTGCGCGGAACAAGAGCCATGTGAAATCACATTGCTCAGTCTGACATAAAATCTTTATGCTAAAAACATATCATGGCCGAAAACAAACGTACATACACCATTACCATATCGGGTTTGACCGAGAGTTACGAAAACGTAAAGAGTCTAAGAGAGGCGCTTGACTCGCTCAGTGATACCGTCATTAACGTATCCAACGAAGAGCAGAAGACTTCAGAAACCAGGAAATCGACAGCATCATCCACTGATGCACTGGCAAAGGCACAGGAGAAACTCAACAACTACGACAAGCAGTATCAGGAAGAGTTGGCCAAGGTCAACGCATCCCTTTCCGCAAACAAGAAAGAGATTAGCGACGCATTGAAGTTACAACAGGCACAGGATGTCGTTGACGCAAAGCAACTTGACACCTATGCACAGAAACAGCAGTATCTCAGTGCGTTGAATACACTCATACGCAACCATACCACAGCGACAGACGAGGACGTACAGGCCATCGACGCGATGGTTCAGGAAAGTGCTGCTCTTCAGGCGGAGTTGAAGAACATCGACGCTGAGATGAAGATTTACGTCCGCAACGTCGGCAATTATAATGAGGCTGCTGACAAGGTGGTTGAATCCCACAAGTCCGTCAAGTCCGAGTTAAAGGATTTGAAAGCGCAGATGGCCGATATGCTTGCCAACGGTGTGTCAAAGACAGACGAGGCTTATCTGCAACTCGCTGAAAGGGCAGGTTACCTCAAGGACGCTATGAAAGACGCCAATGAGGACATCACCAACTTCGCAAGTGATACGAGGGGAATGACCAACGCGATTAACCTCGCTCAGAGTGCGGTAGGCGCTTATCAGTTGTACAATTCGACAATGGAACTGTTCGGTCAGGGCAATGAGGAAGCGGCTGAGTCGATGAAGAAGATGATGGCCGTAATGACTGTGCTTAACTCACTGCAACAGGTTCAGAACTCATTGTTGGAAAACGGTAGCGCTACGGCGCGTTTGTACCACAAGGCCGTTGAACTTGTGCAAGCGGCATTGGGAATCAAGAAAGCGGCGGTTGAAGAGAATATCGCTGTAACTGAGGCATCTACAGTCGCTGAAGAGGCCAACACTGTTGCAAGCGAACTGAACGCTACTGCAAGCGAAGCAAACGCGACAAGCACAGGAACTGCTACTGCTGCCGAGACCGCAAATACTGGTGCTGTCACAACCAATACAACGGCTACAGAAGCCAATACTGTGGCAACGACAAAGATGTCTCTTGCTCAAAAAGCAGGTGCTGTGGCTTCAAATATCCTTTCTGTTGCGTTGAGGGCTATTCCTTTGATGGCCGTCATCGGATTGGTCATGGCATTGATTCAGAATTGGGAGAGCATTTGGAACTGGTTCAAGAAGACGTTCCCGGTGTTGGATACGCTGTCAAAGAAGATTAAGAACTTCGGTGGTTTCCTGAACGCACTGATTACTGCTGTCAAGGCTACGGCATACGCTATCAAGGATTTCCTTATCACTGCTGTCACTTCATTGGGTGAATCGTTGAGTCTGTTGTTTTCAGGACATTGGTCAGAGGCTGTAGACAAACTAAAGAATATCTTCAAAGACTCAGCAAAAGCTGGTCTTGACGCAGCAAACAATGAATTGACAAAAGGTTTTCAGAAAGGTGAACAGGAAAGGACTGCGATTGCTGCTGAGGAGAGCAACAAGCGTACCAAGCAGGAACTCGAAGAACTGAAGATAAGGGAACGAAACAACAAGACCTATTCCAAAAAGCACATTGAACTGCAACAAAAGGAGTTTGATGAACGCAAGGCTATGGCAAAGGGCAATCAAGAAGAACTCAACAAGATTAAACTTGAAGAAATGCAGTTCTATGCCGATGTCGAGGATAAGAAGACAGCCTACGCGAATGAGCAGAACAAGAAGAGGGAAGCCAATGCAAAGAAGTCAGCAAAGGCAGCAGCAGACGCTCAAAAGAAAATTGAAAAGGAAGCCGAAGAGGAAAGAAAGGCACTTGAGGAACAGAAGAAAAACAACCAGAAAACAATCGAAAGTTCGAGAAAGGCTGACCTTGACAAATGGAAGAGCGACATCAAGGCTGCTGATGACGAGGAGAAGAAGTTAATCGAGGGTTCTTCCAAAGTTCTTATACAAAAATACAGTGAAGTTTCTGTACACAGAACTAAGTTGGCTAATCTTACTGCCGAAAAGGAAGCAAAAGAACAGGAGAAGATTCGTAAAGAAGAAGAACTCACCATTAAGAAATCAGAAGCGTTGGCAAAAACCGCCAGCGGAAACATCGAGGACATCAGTGGAAAGGCAAGGGCTGAAATAGCCGGCTTGGAAACCGACATTTTGGATATTGAGGGTGAACTCACTGAACTTGACGGAAAGATTGTAGACGAACAGATTGTATTCAACAATGCCGCTACGACATTCGAAGCATATCTGTCTAGGGTTGACAACGCAACATCAAGGAGAATCCTTAATACGGTTCAACTTGTGGCACAAAAGGCTAAAGAGGAAAAGGAAAATGTTCTCACTGAAATCAAAGAACTTGAAGACAGAATACTTGAGACAACAAAACAACTGGCCAAAAAAGACGACAAAGAATTACAAGACCAGAAAAAGGAACTTGAGACACAGTTGGCCAGTGCGAAGAGACGTTTGGACACTTTGTTTGGAGAATATGCAAACAAGGAAATAAAAGTTCCTGTTACGATTGATGTTGATGGCATCATAAAAAACTACAATGGCCTGAAGAATAAACTCAAGGCGGATAATCAGGAGATGTCGTTTTCGATGTCAGCACTGATGCAGTATCTTGTCGGAATGGATGAAGTGTTCTCTGGGCTTGTCACAAACGAGTTCTTCAAATCCAAAGAACCATCAGAAAGAATCAAAAACCTAAATAGACTCTTCGGTCAGTTTGCACAGGTACTTGGGCTGTCTGACGAGAAGACTGTTGAACTGTTTGAGGATATAAAGGAGATAGCCAAACATGACGTAATCTCAGTTGAAGACATCCAGAGGTTGGAATCATACTTCGACACAGGTGAGGTTAAAATCAGCAAACTGGGTACAATAGCGAAAGACTCCAGAGAAAACATTACGTCGTTGGTGAACTACACAGGCGAACAAATGAAAAAGGCTTATGATAACCTTATCAGTGAGCAGAACAAGGTCATCAGTAGCAACGAGAAGATTGTAAAGGGCTACCGAGACGCAACCAAGGACTACAAGATTGAACCTGTTATAAACTATTACAAGGGACTTTTCGCTGAGTTCGACAGGGAAGTAGGTATAACAAAACTGAACATAGAAGAGACAAGGAAACGTTATGCCAAACTCAAAGCCGCTTACAAGGCGTACCTTGAAACAGTAACCGAGGGTTCTGAACAGATGAAAGCCGTCGAGGATGCTTGGCAAACCAAACTTGAAGGCACAAAGGCTATTTATGGTGAAGACTCAATGGAGTATAAACAGATGTTCCTTGAAAAAGAAAACGCAATGCAAGCCTATGTGATAGAAAGGGAAAAAGCACAACAAAAACTTGACGAAATCGAAAGGGGTGAAAATGAACTTGATTGGGATGGTGTTAAGAACAACTTGGAGAATCTTGGTAAGATTTTGCAGGTTTTCCAGAACGAAGTAATGTCACCGATATTCGACGGACTCAGTGACTTTTTCTCATTACAGGTTGAAGAGGCTCAAGAAGCACTTGACGAGATAACGGAACTCTACGACAAGGCCGTTGAAGCAAGGGAACAGAGTGCTGACCGCTTGAAAGAAATCAACGAAGAGTTGAGAAACGATGACGGTCAGAACAAGGAAGCCCTGCAACAGCGTCTTGCCGAAGAAGAGGTATTGCTTGTCCAGAGAGAAGAAGCGGAACGCGCCTTGGAAAAGGAAAAAGCCAAGAGAGAATATGAAGTAGAGGTTGCCGAGTTCAATCAACGCAAGTTCGAACTGTCTCAGAAACTCATCGAGGGTGTTGTAAATACCGCATTGGGTATAACAGCCGCATTGAAGTACGGCCCAATCCTTGGCCCAATATTCGCCGCAATCATCGGTGCTATGGGTGCATTGCAGACCGGAATCATCTCAAAGCAGATAGGCAACCTCAAGAAGCCGACAAAGAAGTTCGGAGAGGGTGGCAAGGTCGGAGAGCAAGGCATTTCGAGAAGCCACAAGCAGGGCGGACACCGCATTGAAGGAACGAATATAGAAGTGGAAGGACAGGAGTGGGTCATCAACAAGAAGTCTTCACAGAAATACGACTCATTGCTCAGAGCCATCAACGACGACAACATAGGTTTGGTACGCAAACAGGTTGAGATTATCCGGGAAAGGAGAATCATCAACAACACCAACCAAATCGCCAAGTTCGCTACAGGCGGTCAGATTAACACACTGACAGCAACAAGCGCGATACGCGAGAACAATGAGATTGCAGCGATAACCGAACTGATTAAGGCAATCGACTTCCAACCCACCGTCGCTGTAACTGACATCAACAGAGTCAACCGAAGACTTGTAAGGGTTCAAGACTTGGCAGGAAAAGCCGTATAAAATAGGAATTTCAGTCATCTTTATACACTGAAAACGACAACTTGAATTATGAATACATACAAAGTTTACGATATTACATTTGATGAGACAAGCGACTACGGTCTGCTTGGCATCTCTTTCGTCGATATACCGGCCATTGAGCAGAACTTTGTATACTTCTCAAAGGAAACTGAGGCTAAGTTGTTCTTGAACGCCGAGCGACGCGAAATCATTAGCCCAGTGCTAGTGCCTAATCAACTCATTCTGAGAATCAGTCCTGAGGGCGAACGCTACTATGTAAGGTGCAGCAAGGAAACCATTGAAAAGATTGCGAAGCACTACATCGCCCAGCAGAGGGTAAACAACTACTCATACATGCATGAGTGGTTCGACAGTAACGATGACATAGAATACGAGGACACACTGTTAAAGGATGTTTACACATTGGAAATGTGGACAATCGAGGACGCCAAGAACGACAAGGCCAACAAGGTATACGGATATCATCTGCCAGAGGGGACTCTGATGGTGCATCTCAAGATTCACAACCGCAAACTTTGGGCTAAGATTAAGTCAGGTGAGGTAAAGGGACTGAGCATTGAGGGCTTCTTCAGGAACGTCGAATCGGACAGGGTATCTTATGGCAAAAATAAATCACAAAATAACAGACAAAAAATGAATAAGACCAAACTACAGAAACTGTTCAACGACTTCCTTTTATGGTACAGTCAAAGAGGCAAAGGAACTTGCCGACGTAGCGTCAACCGACGAGACCGAATCAGGTGAGGTTAGCCTCAAGTACTACACAAGCGACACCGACTTCATCGAAATCGCAAGTGACGGCACTGCAACCGCAAGTGACGGCAATGTCGTAGAAGACGGCGAGTATCCTTTGGCTGACGGCAACATCCTTGTCATCGAGGACGGAAAGTTCAAGGAGACCAAGACGATGGACGAATCAGACGAACCAGAACCCGTTGAAGCACCCATCGCTGAATCACTAGAATCAGAAGATGAGGAAGAGAAAACCGACGAAGAGACTCCTGCTGAAGAGCCTAAGACT
>RHMF01000600.1_pt1 | contig 15570 bp, 18 predicted proteins | sample 5365151 | NCBI WGS metagenome assembly RHMF01 (sample SAMN10266501, study PRJNA497801) | feces metagenome | isolation source: feces | host: Bos taurus | place: China: Prairie of Fairy Mountain | collected 2017-08-14 | reverse complement strand
ATTCAGGAAGGTTGCCGCAAAGCCGCCCAACGCAAAATAGTTGGTGGAGATCTTACAGGGACTGGTCAGGATTCTCCACAGGCCGGTAAAGGCGTTGACCCTGTCCGGCATAATAAAGGCCGCCACCACAAAAGCAAGGCTCACATAGGCAAAAAACAACCGCAGAAAACTACTTTCCGCTAAATTCTTTAATTTCTTCATAAAACTACCTCATCTTCTTTCATCGGGAGCAAAAAAGGGCAATCCAATAAAGCATTGGATTGCCCAGACGGTCGGCTTACTTACGCCTTGCACTCCCCTGGGGTCATCCCCCAAATCCGTCAGTTATGCAGGCGACTATTAAACTTTCTCCGCAGCTTCAACCACGTGCTTCATCAGCACGGAAGTGGTTACAGAGCCAACACCGCCGGGAACGGGGGTAATGGCATCTACGATAGCTTCCACTTCGTTGAAGCAGGCGTCACCGGCGATGGCGCCCAGGCCGCCCTTTGCATTGGGCTTATTGGCATCCCAGTTGATGGACACGTCGATAACGGTCTGGCCGGGACGAACGAAATCAGCAGTCAGAGAATTCAGCACACCGGCAGCAGAAATGATGATATCTGCATTCCGGCAAATTTCAGCGGTGTTCACAGTCTTGGTGTGGCAGACGGTAACGGTGGCGTTCTTGCCCATCAGCATCATAGCGGCGGGCTTGCCAACCACCAGGCTGCGGCCGATGACAACGGCGTTCTTGCCCTTGCAGTCGATGCCGTAGAAGTCCAGGATTTCCATACAAGCGGCAGGGGTGCAGGGTGCGTAGCCCAGATCCAGGCCTTCAAACACGCCGGCGTTGGACATATGGGTCATACAGTCCATATCCTTCTTGGGATCAAGCTTGTTGCAGATCTCATTCTGGTCAGCCTTCAGATGCTTGGGCAGGGGGCGGAACATCAGCACGCCGTGGATAGAATCGTCAGCATTGATCTTTTCGATGGTGGCAATCAGGGTGTCCTTATCCACATCAGCAGGCAGCAGGAAGTTAACTACCTTCACGCCTACCAGCTCAGCCCGCTTGGTAGCGCCCCGCTCGTAGGACAGGTCGCTGGGGTCTTCGCCGCAACGGACGATAGCCAGGGTGGGCTCTACGCCCTTGGCGCGCAGGGCGGCGGTCCGCTCCTGCAGATTTGCATTCAGTGCATCGGTAACTTCTTTACCCAGTAACAGTTTAGCCATGGTAATTTTCTCCTTATGTAATTACTGACCGAAGCCGGCCTTGACAGTGTTGAAGATCTCGTCAGCCAGAGCGCAGTAGGTATTCAGCATACCGTTGGCCTTGGCGTTCATTTCTTCTGCCACTTCCCGGTTCTTCAGGGTTTTGGTGTTGATAAATACGTTCAAAGAGGCGGCCTGCAGAGCAGCCTTGCAGCAAACAGCGGCGCAGCCTGCATCGGAAACAGCCAAACGGCTGCCCTTATCCGCAAACACCTTAATGTAGCCGATAGCTTCGCAGCACAGCTCCATAATATGCATAGGCACAGCACAGGCGGTAATAGTGGCTTCTTCCAAAATTGCATCCCGGTTGGGATCATCCTTGGGAATACCATAGGCCTTTGCCAGAGGCACGAAGCCGATATCGTCAGCTTCCACCTGGTTCAGCAGTTCAGTCTGCAGAGCATCACATTTTGCCTTCAGCTCGATGATCTCCGCTTCCACTTCTGCGTATTTCTTCTTGCCCACAGTCAAGCTGCCCACCATATTGCCCAGAGCAGTACCGATAGCGCCAACCAGAGCAGCTGCGCCACCACCGCCGGGAGCGGGTGCATCGGAAGCAAGCACTTCCACAAACTTACGGCAAGATTCCAAAGTCATATCCATAGAAAAATTCTCCTTTTCGGTATTTCTGTACTGAAATAAAGAATACCACTTTCTTTCCCCGGTGTCAATGGCTTTTCCCAGTTTTTGGTGGTATGCCACACTTTTTCTGGAAAATGGCCGCCTTTTTAGTCAATGCGATATAGGCGCTTACCGTTTTCCGTGGTGATTCGCTCCACTTCTTCCCGGCTCAAGCCCTTAATTTCTGCCAGTTTATCCGCCATACGGCCCAAATAGCCGGGATAGTTCCGCTTTCCACGATAGGGCTCCGGTGCCATAAAGGGGCAGTCTGTTTCGATAACGATATTTTCAATGGGGATCGCCTCAGCAGCCTCAATGGCTTTCCGGGCATTCTTGAAAGTCAGCACACCGGTAAAGCCGATCATCCAGTCCCGCTTTACCAGCCACTTTGCCATTTCCTTTGCCCCAGAAAAGCAGTGGAACACACCCTTGACCTGGGGGAACTCAGTGACGATTTTCATGCCGTCCTCGTGGGCATCCCGTTCATGGACAATTACCGGCAGGTTCACTTCCCTTGCCAGTTCCATTTGCATCCGGAAGGCCTTCTTTTGAATTTCCCGGGGGATATCCTCATAATGATAGTCCAGGCCGATCTCTCCGATGGCTTTCACCTTTTCATGACGGCAAAGTTTCCGGAATTCCTCCAAAACCGCTTCATTCACTTCATCGCAGGAATCCGGGTGAGAGCCTACGGAAGCATAAAGATAGTCATATTTTTCAGCCATGGCGATGATATCCCGGGAAGATGCCAAAGAGCAGCCTGCGTTCATCACATAGCCGATGCCCTCCAGGGGCAGATTTTTTAGAATTTCTTCCCGGTCCGCATCAAAAGCCGGGTCATTTAAATGTGCATGGGTATCAAATAACATAAAATCTCCTTCAAAAAAGGAGGGCGTTGCCCTCCTTTTTTTACTTCCATAGTCCGTCGGGGTAAAGCCCCTCTTCCTGCATTTTCTTCAGCGCCGCCACCACCATGGGCTTATCGGCAGCATAGGTTACGCCAAACCAACGGTCACTGGAACGGAGCAACCGGACTGTTGCCTTCTTCTCTGCCAGCAGTTCGCTTACCGTCCGGGGCAGGAAGTACTCTGCCTTGATGGGATTCAGGGGTACATCCTTTGCAAGGAAGTCCGGGAACCGGGCGGTAATTTCCCGCAGGAAGCTGGGGGTGAAGCCCCACAAATTCATAGAAACGGGGGTATCTGCTGCCACATCGGTCCAGGTCTTGCCATCGTCCTCTGTAAAGTGGATACCGCCTTCGTACTTTTCGATCTTGGTCCGCTCCACCACGTTGGTCAAGTAACCCTTTTCGTCGGCAGTGCAAACTCCTCTTGCCACAGAGCCGTTATCGGTAACGGTCTTGCCCAGGTCGTAGCCTACCATGCAGTAGTCATACATTTCCCCGTCACCGCCGTTTACCAAGTACTCATAAATGACCTTATAGCCGTCCTTGCCATAGTAGTCATCCGCATTGATCACTGCAAAAGGTGCGTCGCCGATCTCCTCTCTGGCGCACCATACCGCATGGCTGGTACCCCAGGGCTTGGTGCGCTCGGCAGGGATTGCAAAGCCTTCCGGAATCTTATCCAATTCCTGATAGGCATAGCGAATCTCCATAGGGCACTTTTCCAGGCGCTTGCCCACCGTGGCCATAAAATCAGCGCGAATTGCTTCCTTAATAATAATCACTGCGGTTTCAAAACCGGCTTCATGGGCATCAAATAAAGAGTAATCCAAAATGGCTTCGCCCTGGCTTCCCACCGGGTCGATTTGCTTTAAACCGCCGTACCGGCTTCCCATGCCAGCGGCCATTACTACCAAAACAGGCTTTTTAGACATATGTTATCCTCCTTATAGCAAGCGGGCGTTCTCCCTCTCGCTTTCTATTATACCTTGAAAAAAGGAAAAAGCAAGCCGAGGCCTGGAAATTGGTAAAAAAGCCAAATTTTACCCCTTCGTTTTATTTAAAAAGCCCGTTGTCCAGGTAAATTGCATCCTTTTTCAACCTCTCCCAAGAGAAGGCCCCGATCAATTCAGGTAAGCTGATGGGTGCTTTTTTGTCAACAAGCCCTGCACTGTAGGCAAGCAGTCCCAAAAGTTCCTGGGCGGTAAACCAGTTGCGCAGAGCTCCCAAATCCAGGTCCCGATCCCGCTTGCTCAGCCGTCTGCCATCCGGAGCCAGAAGCATAGGCACGTGGCCATACTTTGGATGGTCAAAGCCAAATATGCTCTGCAAATACATCTGCCGGGGGGCAGAGCTTAAAAGGTCTGCGCCGCGGACCACTTCTGTGACCCCCGCTTCCCCATCATCTACCGTTACCGCCAACTGATACACATAAGCGCCGTCGGCCCGGCGAACCACAAAATCCCCGCAGTCGGTGGCCAGGTTTTCCTTGTAATCCCCCTGGGCATAATCCTGCAACTGCCAAATTTTATCCGGCACCATCACCCGCCAGGCGGGTTTCCTTCCAAAGGCTTCTCTCTGCTCTGCCGTCAGATTCCTGCAAGTGCCAGGGTACACATAGGTGCCATCAGATAGATGGGGCGCATTCACGCTGTGAAGCTGGCTCCGAGTGCAGTAGCAGGGATAGAGCAGCCCCTTTTCCTGCAACATGGCAAAATAGTGGTCATATACCTCTGTGCGGGTGCTTTGGGGTGGCGTGAGAATGTCAAAATCCAGTCCCAGCCAGGCAAGGTCCTCCATCAAAATATCCGCATAGGCGCTGCTTGTCCGCTGGGTGTCCAGGTCCTCCATGCGGAGAACCATCTGTCCATTCTGCTTTCGTACAGAAAGCCATGCGACCAGCGCCGCAAACACATTGCCCAGATGCATCCGACCCGAAGGGGTCGGCGCAAAGCGGCCAATCACCGGTTTTTCCATCTGCACACCTCCTTTTTTCTCATTTTACCCCACAAAAGAAAGAATGTAAAGGATTTCCCCCTTGAGAAATCCGGGGAATTATAGTACAATAGAAAAAAACAGAAAGGAGGGGTACTATGGACCAGGATGTAAGCAGCCGCCGTCAGGCCCGAGCAGAGAAAAAAGCAAAAGCTGCCGCCCGCAGAAAGTGGTTTTGGCGCATTGGCGTTGCGGTTGCCGGATTGGCACTGCTTGCGGGCATCATTCTTTTAGTGGTCAGTTGTTCCGAAGAGGAAGCCCCTCCGGTGGTAGATGTGGGGGACGATACCGTCATCCACTTCGTGGCAGGCGGCGATTTGAACATTACCGACAAGCTCATTTCCGTAGGCGAGCGGGGCTATGAAGAAATCTTCCGGGATGTGGCCCCCCTGATTGCAGATGCAGACCTAAGCACATTGAACCTGGAAGGCAATCTGGCAGGCGCTCCCTATGGCGCCTCTACCGGTTCTGCTCCCCAGGCACTGGCATATGCTCTGCAAAAGACCGGCCTGGATATGGTGCAGCTTGCCAACTCCTTCTCCAACAGCCGTGGCCCCAGTGGCCTGCACGCCACCATCGACAGCGTTATGGCTGCCGGGCTGGAGCCCGTAGGCGTATTTAAAGATACAGCCCAATTCGGGGCAAAGCGGGGCTTCTCTTTATTCCAGGTACAAGGCCTCAAAATTGCCGTGGTGGCCTTTACCAAGGGTCTGAACGGCATGTCCCTTCTTTCCGGCAACCAGGACTGCGTAAATCTTTTGTATACGGACTACGACAGCACCTATCAAAAGGTGGATACCGACGGGATCAATGCGGTCCTGGATGATATCGACCGGGAAAACCCGGACCTGGTGATTGCCCTTGTGCACTGGGGCAGTGAATTTAACGACAATGTCAGTTCCACGCAAAAGTCCATCGTGCGGCTCTTGCAGGGCCGGGGCGTAGATGCCATCATCGGCACCCACCCCCACTATGTGCAAAAGCTGGAGCTGAACGAGGAAACCGGTCAGTTTATTGCTTACAGTCTGGGTGATTTCCTCTCCGATGCCACCGTTGCCGGCACAGAATACTCCATCCTTTTAGACCTGGAGATCACCAAATCTGCCCTCACCGGCGAAACCAAGATCACATCCTACTCCTACACCCACCTATTCTCCGTTTCCACCGAGAATTCTTTGCGAGTGGTGCGGCTGCTGGATGCCATGGCCGCCTATGAAAGTGGTCATTTGGATGCAGTCTCCAAAGATATTTACGATGATATGGCTTATGCCAAAAAGCGAATCGAAGCCCGTGTCAAAAACGGCAGCTAAAAACCGGAAAGGCGCATACTATGAAAAAAGATCTTCATGTGCTGGTGATCCCCACCTGGTATCCCAACGGCCGGGATAAGCTCATCGGCATCTATCATAAAACCTTCTGCAAAGTGCTCTCTGAAACGGGAAAAGCCAGAGTCAATATGCTCTATGTGGACCGGGTTGGCGTCAAGCAGCTGCCCCAATTCCCCTTTATGCCCAAGCGGTATGAAGAAAAGGAAGAAGGCTACACCGTTTATGCCCGCCGAATGCTCAGCCGGGCAAAGGTCAGCTTCAAGTGGCAAACCAAAGCCTATGCCAACGTGATGGAAAAGGCCTTTTTGGAATACCTGGCCAAAGAGGGTCGGCCGGATGTGATCCACGCCCATGTGGCTGTGCCTGCAGGCTATGCCGCTGCCCGGATCGGCAAAAAATACGGCATCCCCGTTTTAGTAACGGAACACGCCTATTCTCCCTGGGCCAAGCCTGAGGGAAAGGAATTTTCCCGCTTTGTGGCGCAAAATGCAAAAGTCACCTGTGTCAGCACCTTCCTGCAGACTATGCTCCGGGAAAAGTACGACACCGAATCGGAACTTCTGCCCAACGTGGTGGATACCACTACCTTTGAAAAGCCCCGGGCCCTTCTGAATGACGGGGTTTACCGGCTCTTGACCATTTCCGCTTTGCGCCCCGGCAAATGTGTGGACGATACCATTAAGGCATTAAAACTGCTCCGTGATCGGGGAGAGATCGGCAAATTTGAATTTACCGTTATCGGCAACGGCCAGACGGAGGATTTCTACAAGCAAGCCGCCATCGACCTCAATATGACCGATTGCGTGAAATTCGTAGGCAGGAAAGACCCGGCAGAAGCTGCAGAATATTTGACCCATACGGACACATTGGTGCTGGCCTCCAACTTTGAGACCTTCGGCATTCCTGCTTTGGAAGCCCTGGCCGCCGGTGTGCCGGTGGTTTGCACCAAATGCTTCGGACCGGAAGGCTTCCTAAACGAAGACTGCGCAGAAATGTGCGAATTTGAAAATCCGGAAGACCTGGCAAGAGCTATCAAGGCTATGTACGAAAGAAGAGGCACCTTCAACGAAGATTCCCTCCGGGCAGTGGCCAAAGGCTTTGGCTCGGAAGCCATTGCCAACCGAGCCTTCGCCCTCTACGAAGAACTCCTGCAAAAATAACCAAATCCCCGGTGGAATATCCACCGGGGATTTCTTGTCTACGGTCCATAGGTTGCGATATCTTCCCCCTTATGATACACTTTTTGTGAAAGGGCGTGTTTCTATGAATACCTATGTAACAAGCGCAACCATTAAGCAGCTGCGGGAAAAGCAAGGACTGACCCAAGCGGAACTGGCTGAGAAAATCGGTGTCAGCAGCAAAACCGTTTCCAAGTGGGAGACTGCCAAAGGTCTTCCGGATGTTTCCCTTTTGCAGCCCCTTGCCCAAGCTCTGAATATCTCTTTAATTGAACTGATAAACGGAGAGCAGATCACCAACAAAAACATTTCCGCCAATCTGCTTCGCTCCAAATTCTATGTCTGCCCTATCTGCGGCAATTTGCTCCACAGCACAGGAAGTGCGGTGGTTAGCTGCTGTGGCATTACCCTGCCAGCCTTGGAAGCAGAAGAAGCTGATGCCGCCCACGACATCGCCATCGAACCGGTGGAGGACGAGCATTTTATTTCTATCCCCCACCCCATGACAAAGCAGCACTATATTTCCTTTGTGGCATTCGTCAGCTGCGACCGGGTGCAGACCGTCAAATTCTACCCGGAAGGAAATGCAGAAACCCGGCTTTCCCTGCGAGGCGGCGGCTATCTTTACTGGTACTGCAACCGCCACGGTTTATGCAAAAAGAAGATATAAGAAAAGGCACTGCTTCACAGAAGCAGTGCCTTTTTTTGTTAGTCCGCAAGATTGAATGCTGCCTTTACCCGAACCAGATCATCCTCTTCCAAATACGCCCGATCTCTGCCGTAGGGGGTAATCACAAAGCTGTCATCCGCCAGGCGGACAGAATAAGTGCCTTGGGTCGCAGTAAACAGACCCATCTTATAGGACCGACGAATAAGGGTGATCATATCCCGGCGGGCGGCCTGCTCTTCTGCTGTGATCTTCTGCAAATGGGCAAGAATTTCTCTATCCAAGCCGTCACCCCCTTTTATAGGGCTACTATACCACGAAGAGGCAAGGTTAACAAGACAAATGTTATACAACCTCTTGCAGATTCTGCCGGCAGATGATATAATCCACATCGCAGAAAGGGGTTGACACAATGAAAAAACTGTGGAACTATTTGCAGATCGCCCTATGCGCTGTGGGCTTGGCTTTTGTGTATTACATATTCATTATCCAGAACAATTTTGCGCCCGCAGGACTCAACGGCATCGCCACTATGATCCAGTACAAAACCGGCTTCAGCATCAGCTATATGTCGCTGCTGATCAACATTCCTCTGTCCGTGATCGCCTACTTTTTGGTGCAAAAGGACTTTGCGGTAAAAACCCTGCTTTTCTCCCTGGTCTATTCTCTGTCCTTTCTGCTGCTGCAGCACATCGATCCCACCTTCATTCAGTATAACGCCTTGGGCCACGACACCATTTATCCTGTTATTCTCAGCGGTGTGTGCGCCGGTGTGGTTTACGGCATTTGCTTCCGCAACAACGCCTCTACCGGCGGCACGGATATTATTTCCCGCTACATCAACAAGATCCGGCCGGACACCAATTTCTTCGTGGTAACCTTTATCTTAAATGGCATCGTCGCCATTATTTCTGTCCTGGTCTACTCCGATGGCGCCCTTAACTATAAACCTGCCGCTCTTTGCGTGATCTACTGCTTCATTTCCACCTTTGTAGGCAACCTGATGCTGAAAAGCTCCAAGACCGCCTATAAATTCACAGTCATCACTTCCCATAAGGAAGAGATCATTGCAGATGTCACCCACGTCCTTCGCCACGGATGCACAGAAATCGAAGCAACAGGGTCTTACACCCACAACAAGAAAACCGTACTGATCTGCGTGATCAACAAGCATCAGCTAAACGATTTTCAAAAGATCCTCGCCAAATACAACGACACCTTCTCCTACTTTGAAGTGGTCAGCGAAACCTACGGCAATTTCAAAAACATCAGGCAGAAATAAACAAACGGCTGACCCTAAAGGTCAGCCGTTTTTCAGATAATTTGCAAGATAATTCAGGGTCTTCTTTTTGTCCGCCGACCACAACGGGGCGATCAGGTCTTTCTTTGCGCCGTCCCCGGTGATCCGGTGAACAACGGTTTCCTTTGGCAGCACCCCAATGCAAGCCTTCAGCACCCGGGCATATTCTTCCAAAGATAACGCCCGCACCCTGCCTTCTTCGTATTCTTTTGCAAGGCGAGTGTTTTGGAGGATATGCAAAAGGTGAAATTTCACCCCGTCTGTGCCGCAATCGGATGCATAGCGAGTGGTTGCCACCGGGTCGTCCCCCGGCAGACCGATGATGATATGGGTAATCACCTCTAACCCGGCCTTTTTCAGCCGGGAAACCGCATCTGCGTAAATCTGCGTTTGATAGCCACGGTTTATGTAGTGAGCAACGGCATCATCTGCCGTTTGCAGACCCAATTCCACCGTCACCGGCTTGATAGCATTCAACTCTCTTAGTAATTCCAGGGTGCTGTCCGGCAGGCAATCCGGCCGGGTGGCAACATTCAGCCCCACAATGTAATCCGGTGCGATGGCTTCCCGGTAGAGCCTTTCCAGTTTTTCTATAGGCCCATAAGTATTGGTGAATGCCTGAAAGTAGGCAATATATTTGCCGTCTTTGATCTTTTTTGCCACTCTTTGTTTGGCTTTTTCCAGTTGCAGCGGGATGTTTGTACCGCCCTCTGCAAACTCGCCCCCACCAAGGGCGGAGCAGAAAATGCAGCCGCCGACAGAAACACTTCCGTCCCGGTTGGGGCAGGTAAAGCCGCCGTCCAAAGAAAGCTTATAGACCTTGCAGCCGTATTTTCCCTTATAGTAGTCATTTGCCGTCTGATACACCTAATCACCTTCTCTCCTTTTCATTATAGCCTTCAAGACCATAAAAATCAATTCTACCAGGTTTTACATTATTTTAACACTTAGAGCAAGCTTCTATGTAATAATAGAAAAAAGGGGTGAGCACTATGAAAAAGCTTTTTACTGTAGTACTGGTTATTCTCATACTGTCTTCCTTGTGCGGCTGCAGACAAAATGCTCCCGAAGAAAAGGAAACTGTCTCTTATGAAACTATGAAAACCGCCTACAGCAAAGAGGGGGTTGAAGAATTTCTCGCTCTGCTGAAGGAATGGGAGCCGGGCAATTTGACCAGTGGCTATTCCTATGACGAAACCCACTGCTATAATGTAACGCCAATACAAGTTGCCGTCGAAACAAGTATGCGAATCTTCAAGTTTTCCGACTCCTGCGAATCCTTTGTCCTGCTGGATAACGAGATCTATCCTCTTTGTGTGTCTTTTGGCGGATATGGATTTGTTAATGCCGTCCCCTGCGATTTTGATGAGGACGGAAATAAGGATTTGTTGGTAGCTTCCTCCTGGGGCTCCGGTATGCACCGTTCCGTTATTTCCCTATTCCATTCCGATTCTAAGACATCAACCATACTCTACGACACTTCCACCACCGATACTCCCGGTGTAGATTTAATTGTCATCGCCACTACCCCCTCGTTCTCCTCTAAAGAAATGGAAGACCTACCGATCTATTATGAGGTTTACACCGCGCGAATCGAAACATCAAGTGATAATATGGCAGACCTTTCCTATCTCGTCACCGGAGTTGCCGGTTCCATTAAGGTTTTAGAGGACGTCCCCACCTTTGTCCCCTACGAAACATAATCCGCAGACAGTTCCGGTAAACTACATAAACCAACGCTGTATAAAAAACAGATTGATTTACATGGTATTCCTTCCTTTTGCGGTTGACAAGGCTTTCGCCCTATGGTATGATAAAAACAAGGAGGTGCGGTAAATGAAGCGGTTTATTTCTGCTTTCTTGGTTCTTGTTGCGCTTTTCCTTTGCGGCTGTACGCAAACCAGCGTCAGCGAGGGCGAAGATGTGGTCCTGACCTTTGTTTACATGGAAGCGGATATCCGTGTTACATTGGAAACAGAGGAAGCTGAAAAGGTAATTTCCATTCTGGATGGCAACGACTACGATTCCATCGGCTCCGGCATTCCCTCCTGCGGATTTGACGAAAACATTTCCCTGACCGTGGACGGCCGGGTCTTTGCTGTGGCTTGCGATACCTGCAACTATTTGCAGGACATGGGGAACTATCGCTATTTCAGCATCCCCAAAGAGGATATGGCTTATATCCACTCCCTCTTCCAAAAATACGGCGGCTACTTCCCCTGCATATAACCGAAAAGAGCATCAAAAAGGCACCGTTTTCACGGTGCCTTTTCTTTCTTTTACATTCTACCGGACAAGGGCCTTTTCTTTTCTGCCAGCTCTTTTGGCTTTGATCGTGGTGACCAAATGGAACGCATTGACATAAACCACCAGCAGCAAGCAGTACAGGAACAAATACAAGCCGTAGCTGATGCCCAAAATGTCCTCCTGTATATCACCGCCGGGCATAAAATACATGGGATCCGGTTCGATCTCCAGCACGTAGATCAAAAACAGCGCATATACAAAGGTCAGCGCAAAGGAAATGACAAGCTTCAGCATATGCTTATACCGGAAATCGGTAAACTTCAAAACGATCAACGTAATGGACATAGTCAGAAGCAGGGCGTGGGTAACGATGGAATACAGATTATCAAACAGAATGTACTTGCTATTATAGCCCACACCGGGATAGGAGAAGAAAATCACAGAGCAAAGCAGTGCGGACAGACTGGCAAAATTATAGAAGAAGGGCTTCTTCACGAATACGCAGGCCATCAGCAGCCAGCAAGAAATGGCACACCAGGGTCTGGGAATCAAAACCCACGCAAGGGTGTTAATGTCAAACGCTACCTGCTGGAAATAATAGAGACTCATTAAACGCACAAAGCGTATCATGATCTCGAAGAAGGCAATGGCTGCAGCCATTGTACAGATAATACGAGATCTCATTTTTTCCGGATTTTTTGCCTTTTTGACTATAAAGTAAAAGCCAAAGATACATCCTACACAAATAACCAGGGTGAGAATGTGCAGCAATCCCCAGCGCCCATCCACATAGGGATTATTCACTCCGCCAAACAGCCAATCAATAAAACTCATTTTTTCTTTTCTCTCTTTCCTATGTTTTTTCACAAGGCGCAGACTCTATCTTTCAGGGTCTGCATATCCTTTTTTAAACTGCCAAAATCAAAGATCATAGAGATCAGGAAGCACAGCGGTGTCAGAATGACGAAGCAGGGTACGATCAGCCAGAACCAGGGCCAATACTTTGCTTCTCCTGCGTGAGGGCCTACGGGAATGGTTTTAAAGAAGTCCGGGCAGGCCCATTCGATCAGCTTGGAGAGGTTACCATCCGGCCCCCAAATCATGGAATTATTTACATAGGGGACATCGTGAATGTCATCTCCCCGCAGGCCAATATAGCCTAACTCGCTCTGAAAAATCTGATTGAGCATAATGAACAGCATCACCAGCAGGAAGATCACTGGGGTGGACCACACCCGGCGGTATTCAAGCTTATGGACCTTCAAAAGCACCATCAGCAGGGGTACATACCACAGCAAATTGTGGTGTATGTAAAAACGCACCACATCCAAAGCCTCCGCCGCCTGATTGGGCTTTAAAACCGGCTCGATGGGATAGAAAACAGCAATCAGGCCACTGAGAACGCCGATATAGAACATATAGTCCTTTATGTGCTTATTTTTGCAAAGGAACAGAAAGGGAAACAGTCCAATATTTGCCCCGCAAATATTGACGAACCAGGAATCCCTAAGATGTCTTGCATGGTCCACAGAATAGGGCGGGTAAAATCCCTTTAAAAAATGTAGAACCAGCGCAAAGACCAGCAAAGAGAACAGAACGATCTTAATGGTCTTCTGTCTCCGGTTACGGAGCAAAAGATAAAGGCCAGCAAAACCGGCCAAAGACAAAAAAAGGAACAGGAAATACCATGCGTTAAAAAACTGTACGTTCATACCTACCACCTAATGGTCATAATCTGCTACCCTCCCAGTGTAGCACACTCCTGCAAAAAAAGCAAGGCCGGCCACATTCCAGTCGATTCTTGTCACAATAGGGGTTCCAATGATGTATAACACCTGCAAGGGGAACGCCACCGTCCAAAGAAAGCTTATAGACCTTGCAGCCGTATTTTTCCTTGTAATAGGCATTCGCCGTCCGGTACATTCCACCACCACCTTTTCTTCATTATATATGTGCCCTTCCGCAAATCAATTAGATTGCTTTCTTGGGCCCATTGTGCTATGTTTATAGCAGGAGGTGCTGTTATGAACCAATCCATCTACGAACAAACAAGAGCTGCCATCGCAGAGCTTTGTGAAAAAGCTGATCTTCGGGAAGGAAGCATTGTGGTGGTGGGCTGCTCCACCAGTGAGGTCTTGGGCGCAAAGATCGGAACCAATTCAAGCCCCGATGCCGCCGCAGAGATCTTCCGCGCCCTTTATGAATACACCAAAAGCAAGGGTCTTTTCCTTGCCGTACAGTGCTGTGAGCATCTGAACCGCGCCATCGTCACAGAACGCAAAGCGGCCTATCTTGCAGAGCCGGTGAATGTGGTTCCCCAGCCCAAGGCCGGCGGCTCTTTGGCTACCCAAGCCTATGCCGGTTTTGACGACCCGGTGGTGGTAGAAGAGATCAAAGCAGATGCCGGTCTGGATATTGGCTTCACCCTCATCGGTATGCATCTGAAAAAGGTGGCCGTGCCCCTGCGGCTAAATAACAACACCATTGGGCAGGCTACGGTCCTTGCCGCCCGGACAAGGCCGAAATTCATCGGCGGCAGCCGTGCAATTTACGACGAAACCATGTTATAAGCAAAAAGGCTTGACCAATTCGGTCAAGCCTTTTTTGTGCTGCGGAACGATGTGGGCATCGTCCCCTACAAGCATTCTCGTTATATCTCGTAGGGGCGGATGCCCACATCCGCCCGTTAAAACAGAGTTATTAGCCAATAAATGAGGCCATACACCACGGATGCTGAAACGCCGTAGACGATGACCGGGCCGGCGATGGGGAGCGATGGGAGCGCCGCCGGTGGCGGATGAAGCGACCTGAGCGAGTGGCAGCGGTCGATGTGTAACGCAGCCGCACCGACGGCAAGGCGCACACCGGGCACCGCAACAGGAGAACATCTTCGCACCAACGCCAAGAACAAAGCCCTCTGCTTGTGTCAACTTAGGGCCCAGTAATTTTTGTCGAAATGGCTCGAAGTGTTTCGAAATATGTAAAATAAACTGAAAAACCGAATTTAGAAATATAGCAATTCAATTTTCTTGATCATCTGGATATTGATCCTCGTGACAGATGTTCATTAGTGTAATTAAGTCGCGAATAAATACCGTGTGTGGAGTAAACACCCTATAGAATTTGCTACCCGAGAACACTTCAAGATACTCATTGTACATTGTAATATTCGAAAGCTTATCAAAGCCTATATCAAACCCATAGCGTTCGGCAAGGAAAACGATTCTCTCATTTGTAATGAACAATCGGCCTGGATAGGGTGTTCTTACTGTTTGTCTGACTACATCGCTGTGTCCGTTTGATCTGTGAACAGAGTACCCACGCATTATACGCATACTGCGCCCATAGGAGCTGCGCCTATAACCGGAAACGACATCTTTTATGTGATAAGCAATGCCCTCTCCCTCAAAATAGCACGCTTCATCTTGTTTTAGCTTCATGGAAACATTTTGCAGTTCTATTTCATCGAGTTTATCGCTCGCCGACATATCTCCCAACATCAGAATGGAGCCGGCTTTATAGCCGCCAGATAACACATCGTCATAGGCAAATTTTTCTCGAGCAAATAACCCGGAAGTTAGGGACAACATATAAATGCAAAAACATAGTAGGACAACAAAGATCACAACGACAATTATGGGAACCAAAATCTCTGCACCCATTTAAAAGTCCTCCGAAATTCCACTAATAAACGATGATGTACTTATATGCACGATTATTTTAGACGGAGCAAGTCCCAGTTAGCATTTTTCTGGAAAACACCATTTACCCAAGAACCTACTACAGCTCCGTCAATCGCGTTTTCCACATCACCGGTATACAGATAGTTCTCACCCAGGCATTCATACATACCCTCGCCGAGAAATCTAAACAGGCGAGGTTTCTTTTGGAAATCGATCCCTTTGTTGACGCGATTGTAGCAGTAATCAGAGGGTATAATACTTCCACTATTAGTTTGAAAACGAGCACCAAGCAATTCGTAAAGCTCCTTCAAGCTGATCTTATAATGGGAGCCATACTCAGAAACAATCTCAGCTACAACCGTCCGCATTTGTTCGTCAATTGTCATTTTGTCA
>RHMF01000599.1_pt1 | contig 15572 bp, 20 predicted proteins | sample 5365151 | NCBI WGS metagenome assembly RHMF01 (sample SAMN10266501, study PRJNA497801) | feces metagenome | isolation source: feces | host: Bos taurus | place: China: Prairie of Fairy Mountain | collected 2017-08-14 | reverse complement strand
GGAGTTTTCATGGGCCGAATCGCCGAATCGACGAGAGGATATGACCTGCTCACAGGTTTGAAGGCGCTCGCCGACAGGCTTGCAGAGGACATAGACGCGTGCCGCGTTGGAAATCCGGATGACGCGAAGCTCGTTCCTGGGCTTGCGCGCCAGTACCGCGAGACGCCTTTGAAAATAGACGCCATAGAAGGTGGAAACGACGACGATGACGAGATTGCTGCCATCATCATACGCAACAGGCAATCAGGTGCCGACTAGCTTCGTCATACCGAAGTACGACACGAATGACGTTCTCGACACGCTGGACTTACTCGGCGAGGCTGGCTTCGAGTGCATGGACTGGCAGGCGTTCCTGCTCGAAGCGTGGATGGGCGTGCAGGCGAACGGAAGGTGGTCAGCGCCCATCGTCGGCAACGAGACGAGCCGCCAGCAGGGCAAGACGCGGTGCATACAGGGCCGCGCCGCCGCCGAGATGCTTTTCTACGACGGCACGGTGATATACACGGCGCAATTGCAGAAAACGTCCACCGAGACGTTCGAGGAAATGGCGCAGCTCATGGATACCAAGGCGCTGCGCAAGTTCCTTGCTCCGAACGGCATCAGGACGGCACTCGGGCGCGAGGAAATCAGGCTCAAGTCTGGTGCGAAGATGAAGTTCCTGGCGCGAACGCGCAATGGCGGCAACGGACAGCACGGCTCGCTGCTTATTTTCGACGAATCGCAGTACCTCGAACCGCAATCGCAAGGTTCGTTCCTCGGCGCAATCTCCGCGTGCAAGACGAGGCGCGGGCCGCAGACGATATACAACGGAAACGCGCCAGAAGAAGGCGATTACGCGCTCGTGTTCGAGCGAATACGAGACGACGCCCTATCTGGTAACACGAGCAAGACAGCGTGGACTGAATGGGGAACCGGCACGAGCAAGCAGCCGCCCGACACTTCAGACAAGAAGATATGGGTGCGGGTGAACCCGTCGTGGGGAATCCTGTTGCATCCCGATACGGTGGAGGCTGAGTACGAATCGTTAGAAACGGTGCAGTTCGCGCATCAGCGTCTCGGGTGGTTCGCTGAGCGATCTGGTGCGGACAAGCTCTTCTCGAAGGAAGAATGGGATGCTCTCGAAGCGGATTCACCTGATTCCTGGGAAAAGCTGGCATACGGCGTCAAGTTCACACCTGACGGGAAATACGCATCGCTTTCGGTATGCGTCGTGAATGCGGAAAGCGCCCACGTCGAGTTCATTCGCGAAGAATCGACAGTATCGGGCATCGGATGGCTAGTCGAATGGCTCTCAGACTCCCGTCGCGTGAAAGGATGCGCCGCCATTGGCGTTGACGGCAAGGCAGATGCAGTGGACCTCGGTCAACAGCTAGTGAAGAACGGCGTTCCCGAGAAGGCTGTAATGGTCGCCTCGACGGGTAACGCCATCGCTGCTGCCGGGATGTTCCTCAACGCTGTGCGCGATGCGAAGCTGACGCACCCGGCGGACGACAAGCTAGATGATTCGGTGCTTGGCGCTACACGCAGGCAAATCGGGAAAGATGGATTCGGATTCGGCGGGGAATGGCCCGAGCGAATTGACTCGTGCTCCCTTGCATTATGGGCGGCGCGCACGACCAAGCGCAACCCTAACAGGAAAGGACGTGCAGGATGCTAGACAACCCGAACGCATGGACCACGGTGAACGCGCAGTCGCTCATCGACCTGCACGGAATATCCGATGCCACGGGCATCACCGAAGACGCGCGCTCGTGGGTCGAGGGTCTGACAGAGGAGTACATGCGCCACGCGAGCCACAACAAGGAGCTGCGCGACTACTACGACGGGCACGTGTCCGTGAGCGATTACGGAGTGACCGCAGACATACCGAACGACCAGACGTGCCACTGGCCGCAGAAGGCGGTGGACTCGCTGGCCGACCGCATCAGGCTGCGCAGGCTGCTATCTGACGACGAGCAGGACGGAATCGACGCGATCGTGCGGTTCAACGACCTCGTGGCCAACTACAACAGGCACGTGGCGGTCAAGCTGCTCTATGGTTGCATGGCCGCGACGGTGAACCGCGACGCGAAGGGCCATGCGCGCGTGCGCTTCCACTCAGCCGAGACGTTCACGGCGCTCCCGTCGCCCGACTACACGGACGGCGTTGTGTCGGGCGGCTTGGCGATAGCGCGCCGCGAGCGCACGCCGTGGAGCGACGGGAACATGGTGCCCACCATCGTGAACCTGCACACGCCGTACAACGTCGGCGAGTTCAGGCAGGCGGACAAAGGCGTGTGGACCTACAGCGCGGGCAGCACGCCCGAGGAGCTGCCCACACTCTATGTGTTCAGCCACAACGGTACGGGCACCCTCGCGCCGTTCGGCCAGACGCGCATCACGCGGTTCGTGCGAACGCTGACCGACGACGCGGTGCGCTGCCTCTGGCACATGCAGGTATCGGGCGCGTTCTACTCGATGGCGAAACTCTACATGACGGGCCTGACTGACGAGCAGTTCGACGCGGTGATGGAGAACAAGACGAGCTACCAGCTCTCGCGCATCCTGGCGATGACGGCTGGGATGGACGGGGAGAACCCGAACGTCGGGCAGCTCTCGGGCAATAGCCCGCAGCCGTTCATAGACGAGCTGAGGGCGCTCGCGTGCCAGTTCTCAGGCGCGACGGGCGTGCCGCTCAACTCCCTGGGCATCGTCCAGGACAACCCGAGCAGCGCCGAGGCGATAGGGGCCGCACGCGAGGACATCTGCCTCATCGCCGAGCGCGACATCGAGGCCGACAAATCCACGTTGCGCAGGGTGATGCGCGCCGCGCTCGCAATCGAGCAGAACACCACGACCGAGGAGCTGGCAGACGTGGACATAACCGCCGACTTCGACTCGCCGATGCTCTATTCGATGGCTGCTCGCACCGATGCCGCGATGAAGGTCGCGGCGGTGGACGAGGGCTTCGGAGGCACGGAGCCGTTTTACGAGATGGTTGGCTTCGATGAGGCCGACATCATGTCGATAGGCGCTGCGAAGCGCCGAAGCAGGGGAGCCGCGCTGCTCATGAGCATGGCGGAGGTGGGCGATGCCGAGGAGGATTCCCGCGTCGCTGACGAGGGCGTATAAGACCGCCGTGAACCGCCAGGGCAAGGCGGCGGAGCGCACGGCCAGGGCGGCGATGAGGGCGTTCTTCGCCGAGCATCCCGCAGCCACGGTCGCGCAGGCGCGCGAGTACGCCATAGAGGTCATGAGAGACGTGGGCGAGCTGTACGGCAACGCCTGCTCGCAGGCCGCGCTCGACCTGCAATACGAGATAGCCGCAGAGTTCGGCGCGAAGCCGCCGAAGCTCGAATCGGGATGGTACTACTCGCCCGACGCCGAGTCTGTCGAGAAGATAGCGCGCTACCAGGCTGGCAAGCTGGTCGAGGGCGATGTTGACGGCTTCATCGAGGAAATCGCCAAGGGCGCGCGGTTCTGCGCGGAGCGCGGCGCGAACGACACGATGGGCGAGACGGCGAGATCGCAGGCGCGAAGCGACAAGCGCAGGCGGCGCAAGAAGGCGGAAATACCGGGGATGCGGTTCGCGCGCGTCCCGCAATCCGCCGAGCCGTGCGACTTCTGCAAGATGCTCGCTGGACGCGGTTTCGTCTACCTCACGGAAGAGGACGCTGGCAAGTTCTTCGAGTTCCACGTCGGATGCGATTGCACGGTCAGCCCCGGCTACTGGAACGCGGAGCTAGAGGAATACGAGTCGAAGGATTACGCATGACGGTGCTGTTCAACTCGTCGCGCCCGTTGGGCCGCTGCGAGAACCTGACGGCCATCTGGGACGCCTACGACGGCCCGAAGCGGTTCTTCCAGGGCGGCTTCGCCGACGTTTCGCCGTTCGCCGAGTGCGATGTGGTCGTGACGGACGAGTTCGTTCGCGCGAAAGCGCCGCATCAGGCCGTCGTGATGGTCGAGCACGGTTTGAGGATGAAACGCTACGGCCTCGACCAACCTCACGGCGTCTACACGCCCGAGGCGTGCAGGCTGGTGGACTGGTTCGTGTCGCCGAGCGAGCAATCGCGGCGCTGGGATGCAAGCGCGGCGGGAATACCCGTCGAGCGGTGCCTGCCGCTGGGGTTCCCGCGCACCGATGCGTATATTGGCAAGCGCAAAGGCGATGGCGGCACGTTCCTAGCCGACTATGACCGAGCCTACCTGTTCGCACCGACGTTCCGCGCGTCCTGGGAGCCAGAAGCGCCAGAGATTGACTGGGCGGTTATAGATAACCAAATGGACGACGGCGAAATCCTCGTCGTGAAGCGCCACATGCTGACTGGCCGCTCAATCGCCGATGGCGAGTACGAGCACATCGTGGAGGTGGACAGCTCCGAGCCGAGCGTACCGTACCTCATCGACTGCGATGCCGTGATGACCGATTACAGCAGCATCGCTCTCGACGGCTACGTGTTCGGCAAGCCGTGCCTGCTGTACTGCCCAGACCGCGCTGGCTACATGGAGTCGCGCGGCACATACATGGATTACCCGCGCGCGTACTCGTCGCGTTACCTGATGGCGGAGTACCACGACGCGATAATCCCGCTGCTGCGGCGCGCGTGCTGCGAGGGCATGAGAGACGTGGACCTCGACTGCCGCGATGCGGTGGCTGGCGCGTGCGATGGCCATTCGACCGAGCGAGTAATCGAGTTCATAAGGAGCCTGACGTGAGGATACTTCTCGCGATACCGCACGGCAGCAAGCCGCTCGAACCCGAGTGCATCGAGGCGCTGTGGCAGATGGACAAGTGCGGCCACGACGTGTTCCTGCGCATCGTGGACGGCTACGACTGCGCACGCGCGCGCAACAAGATAGCGCAGGAGTCCACCGACCTGCTCTGCGACAAGTGCATGATGGTGGACAGCGATGTGATCGTGCCGACCGATGCGCTCGCGCACCTGCTCGAAGGCGGAGCGCCAATCGTGCTCGGGTGTTACAGACACAAGGACGATACGGGGAACGCCGAGCTGTTCGACTCCAGGCCGTACACGTGGCGCGTGCCGTGGGACGGAATGCCAGACGGGCGGTTCGAGGTCGCTGGCGGCGGGTTCGGATGCGTGTTGGTGGACGTTTCGGCGTTCAGGAAGCTCCCGCGCCCCTGGTTCGCCTATCCAGAGTTCGCAGACGGAGGCTTCGTGTCCGAGGACTTGTGGTTCTGCGAGTTGGCCGCGAAGGCGCAGATGCGCATTGAGGCTGATGGTCGAGTTAAGTGCAAGCACATCGGGAAGCGGGTGTACGAATAACGCCCGTTTTACTTACTTCGGAATCAAGGCCCCACGGGGCCTTTTTTCATGCCCTGCGGAACGCGGGGCGCTTTGTCCACGCCAGCGGAAAGCTGGCTTTTTTATTGCCCGAAAAGGGCGGGAAGGAGCAGCCATGTCCGAAGAGGTCAAGGCGGCGCAGGCAGAAGGCGGGCAGAAGGAAGGCGGCGAGCCGACCGACTGGCAGGCCAAGTACGAGGCCATGCGCGCCCACTCGCGTGAGTGGGAGAAACAGGCCAAGGCGAACAAGGACGCCGCAGACGAGCTGGAAAAGCTCAAGGCAGCGCAGCTCACGGAGCAGGAGAAGGCCAACAAGCGCGTTGAGAAGGCGGAGGCCGAGTTGAGCGAGCTGAAGGCCAAGGCCGAGCGCGCCGAGACGGTCGCGGCGGTCGCCGACGAGGCGAACATCCCCGCCGAGGTCGTGCAGATGCTCAACGGCGGCGACGCCGACGAGCTGAAGGCGCAGGTCGAGCGCCTGCTGAAGCTGCTCCCCGCGTATCCCACGCGCACAGACGACGGCGGCACGAAGGCCGTGGCGAAGAAGTCCACGGCTGACCAGTTCGCCGAGGCAATCAATTTCTTCTAGTTAGGAGTCATAATGACAGCACAGGATATTTCCCGCGAAACCACCAACGTACTGCTGCCCGAGGAGGTCAGCTCCGAAATTTGGGCCAAGACCCTCGAAGAGTCCGCGTTCATGCAGCTCGCCCGCCGCGTGCGCATCCCCGGCTCTGGCGTGAAGGTCCAGACCATCACGGGCGAGCCGACCGCTAACTGGGTGGACGAGACGGCATCGAAGCCCGTCAGCTTCCACACGTTCGGCAAGAAGACCATCACCCCGTACAAGCTGGCCGTCATCGAGCCGTTCTCCGACGAGTTCCGCCGCGACAAGGCCGCTCTGTACGCCGAGTGCGTGAACCGTCTGCCAAAGGCGCTCGCCAAGAAGTTCGACGGCACGATCATGGGCACCAGCGCTCCCGGCACTGGCTTCGATGTCCTGGGTAGCTGCTCAAAGACGAGCATCCTGCCCGTTTCCAGCCCGACGACCCTCTCGGTCTACGACAAGTTCCTAAGCGTCTACGACGCCATCGCGAACGCCGACGCCGAGATGAACGGCATCGCGCTCGCCCCGCAGGGCAAGTCCATCGTGCTCGGTGCGAAGGACGGCCAGGGCTACCCGCTGTTCACGCAGGGCGTGGGCACCGACGCCGTGGGCAACATCCTCGGCGCTCGCACCATCTTCACCAAGGGCGTCGGCGTGGCTGGCGTCGCGTCCACTGGCACGGGCGACGCTGGCACCCCCGCAATCGTCGGCGTTGCCGGCGACTGGGACGACGCGCTCTGGGGCAGCGTCGAGGGCATCAAGATGAAGGTGTCCGACCAGGCGACCCTGAGCTATACCGACGCCAACGCGCAGACCGTGACCATCAACCTCTGGCAGCAGAACATGTTCGCCGTGATGTTCGAAATCGAGGTCGCGTTCGCCGTCAAGTCCACTTCCGAGTTCATCCTGCTCACGGGCAACACGCCCTCCGCAGCCTAGTCATGATTAGGCTGACTGCGCCGAACGGCGCGGCCTTCGAGGCCAGCGACGAGATGGCCCCCAAGCTGCTCGCCGCTGGCTGGAAGAGGGCGGAAGAACCGAAACCGAAAGCCGCACCGCGCAAGCGGACGACGAAGGCCAAGGAGTAGCAGATGGACGCCAAGGTAACCAAGGCGTTCGCGGATGCCGCAGACCTGTCCAGGACCTATGTGCCAGGTGACAGGTTCAGCGGCTCCAAGGAGCGCGTGGAACAGCTCGCCGCAGGCGGGTACGTGTCCATCGACAAGCCCGCGAGGGCGTCGAAGAGCAAGGAGTAGCACATGCAAGCGTTCGCGACGGTCGAGGACCTGCAACTAGGGTGGAGGACGCTCACGGCGGCGGAGCAGGCCGTCGCGGGCGAGTTGCTTGAGCGCGCAACCGCGCAGCTCGCGTCGCTGCTCTCCACGCACGGCATAGAGGTGGACCCGACCGACGAAATCCAGGCCGTGAACCTCAAGGCGGTGACGTGCAACATGGTGCGCCGCGCGATGAACTCGGGCGGACCAGACGGCCTCGCCTCGGCGTCGCAGACCATCGGCAGCACCGTCGCGTCCGTGCAATGGGCTAACCCTGACGGCGCGTTCTACCTCTCCAAGACCGACAAGCAGTCGCTCGGGATAGGCGTGGGGCGCATCGGCTGGGCGAAGTTCCTGGGCGGTGAGTAGCATGATCGCGCTAGGCTCCATGCCGCTGCTCAACGACTACTCGCTGTGCCGCGACTCAGTGACCGTCTACCACAAGGACGGCGGCATCGTCACGCGCACGGTCCACGCGCAGGCGTACATCGACTTCAAGAAGGCGCAGGAGGTGGACCGCTCGGGCAGCGCGGAGGACAACGAGTTCTTCCTGCTGGTGCCGGGGTCCACCCCCGCGTGCGAGGTCGGCGACAAGGTGGTGCTCGGCGAGGGGCCGCAGGTCCCCGAGTCGGGCGTCGCCGAGTGGTGGCGTCAGTTCATCCCCGTGAAGGTGGCGAACCTGGGCGTCGTGCGCTACGTGGACATGAAGCGCTGGAACGGCGAGAACGTCCACACGGAGGCGGGTGGTTAGGGTGGCCAGGTTCTTCGTGATGACGGAGCTGCCCGAAGCCTACGAGGCGCTGAGGAAGCTCGGCGTCGATAAGGACGGCGACGTGCAGGACTTCGTTACGCGCCGCGTCATGGCCAACCTGCCCGACTTCATGCCGCAGGACAGCGGCGCGCTCGTGGGCAGCATCGCCCAGAAGCACAAGAGCGCGGTCACGGTGTCCACGCCATACGCGCGGTTCCTGTTCTTCGGGGTCAAGCGCGACGGCGGCGCGGTGGACTACTCCAAGCAGCGCAACCCGCAGGGCGGCGCGCACTGGGACCGCAGGATGGCGGCGGCGCGCGGCAACGCGATAGCCGCCGAGGCCACGAGATACGCTAGGAGGGGCAAGCGATGAGCGAGCCGCAGACGGCACTTGAGAAGATGCGCGCGTTCGTCGCGCTCTATCCCGATTTCGACATACTCGGCGGGTTCACCGTCGATTACACCGACAAGGTGCCAGATTGCGCGGGCCTGTTCCCGGGCGGCCTGGTCGAGACGCGCAGGCGCGCCGACATACTCGGCGAGCACGTGGAGGTGGACAACCAGCTCAACTTCGCGCTGTACACCAGGCTCGCCAAGGACGCGACCGACGACGAGGGCGCGGCGGCGAACGCCGAGTGGCAAATCGGGTTCCAGGAGTGGGTGCAGGCGATGAGCGCGACGGGCCAGGCCCCCGCGTTCGGCGACTACCCGCGCTCCGAGCGCATCGCCGCGCAGAACGGAGCGGTCTACTCCGCAGACGAGGAGGGCACGGCGCTCTACGCCATCCAGCTCTCCGTCAATTACACCAAGAGATACTAAGGAGGCCATGAATGGCTGATTTGACTTTCAACACCGCATCGGGCCAGACAATCGCCCGAGAGACGATGGTGCTGTACCTCAACACGGGCACCAGCGGCTCGCCCACGTGGAGCCCGCTCGGCTCGCGCGTCGAGGATTCCAGCATGGAGTTCGACTGGTCCGACGAGTCCAACCAGGACATCCTGGGCATCGTGCGCAATTACATGCGCAAGCCCATCGTGACGCAGAGCTTCGAGCCCGCCAACCTCGACGCGGGCGACGCGGCCTACGTGAAAATCTGGAACGCCGCCGTCAAGGACCAGGACGCGCAGGCGCTGTGCGCCCAGGACGTGCTGCTGGTCCACTTCTACGCTGGCACCGCGTCCGCCCCGTTCGCGGAGCGCTACACGGGCGCGATGATCAAGCCGACGGGACTCGGCGGCGAGGGCGGCGGCAGCATGGAGATGCCGTTCGAGGTCACGTTCGGCGGCAACCGCACCGTCGGCACGGCCAGCAAGAACGCATCCACCGGCGCGATTACGTTCACCGCTGCGGCTTAAGGCTAGGAGGCACACGCGATGGCGAAGCAGCTCACGTTCGACAAGAACCTCGTGGAGTACGACATAAACGGCGATTACACCCTCAAGTTCAACCCCACCGACGAGGGCTTCGTGGCGAGGCTCGAAGCGCTTTTCGAGTCGCTTGAGGGCTTGCAGGGCAGGCTCGCGGAGGGCAAGGGGTTCGCCCAGTTCGGCGAGCTTGACGCCGAGATGCGCGCGCAGATAGACGCGCTGCTCGGCGAGGGCGCGTCCGACGCCCTGTTCGCCGACATGAACTGCTACGCCATCGCCGACGGCCTGCCCGTGTGGATGAACCTCGTGTTCGCGCTGCTGGACGAGGTTGCGGACGCATACGAGCGCGAATTCGGCAAGACCGACGCGCGCGTGAAGGCGCACAACGCCAAGTACGACGCGCTGATGGCCAAGTACCGCAAATGAGCGCATGGGAGCTGCCCGAATCGCTAGAGGTCGGGGGAGTGGACCGCAAGGTGCGCACCGACTTCCGCGCCGTGCTCGACGTGCTGACGATTCTCGAAGACCCCGAGCTTGACGACTCCGAGCGCGCGATGCTCGCGATGGAAGTGCTCTACGAGGACTTCGGCGAGATTCCCGCGCGAGACTACCGCGAGGCGTGCGAGCGCCTGATATGGTTCGTCGGCGGCGGCGACCGTCCCGCGAAGGCTCCGAATCGAAAGCTGGCCGACTGGCAGCAGGACGCGCCGATAATCATCCCCGCCGTTAACCGCGTGCTCGGGTTCGAGGCGCGCGCCGCCGAGCACCTGCACTGGTGGACCTTCCTGGGCGCGTACATGGAGGTCGGCGACTGCCTGTTCGCGCAGGTGGTTTCAATCCGCAACAAGAAATCAAAGGGCAAGAAGCTGGAAAAGCACGAGGAGGCGTTTTACCGCGAGAACCGCGCCCTCGTGGATTTTTCGATAGAGAAGACCGACGCGGAGAGGGAGCTTATCGCCGCGTGGACGTAAGGGGGCGTTAAATGGCCGACGGCTACATAGAGTTCAGCACGAAGCTGGACAACGCCGACCTCGAGAAGAAGCTGAAGAGCGCCGAGAAGAGCGTGGACAAGCTCAAGCAGAAGCTAGAGGGCGACACCGAGAAGCGCACGCTCATCGAGAAGGCTATGGACCGCAACGAGCAGGCCATCCACGAGGCGGAGGCCGAGATAGAGCGGTTCCGCGCGCGCATTGCCGAGCTTGAGAGCGGCCAGATGGACAGCCCGCAGGCGTTCATGCAGGCCAAGTCCGAAATCGAGCAGATAAACGCGCGGCTGGTCGAGCAGGAGAAAGCGCTGGCCAAGCAAATCGCCGAGCAGGACAAGCTCAACGGCAAGTGGCAGGCCGCGAACGACGTGGTGGAGGCGACCACGCAGAAGCTAGAGCGCGCGCAGGCAGCAGAGGCCGAGCTGGGCGCCCAGGCGCAGGCTGCGGCGGCGAAGACCACGCCAGCGTGGGAGCGCGCGGGCAACGCGATAAAGGCGAAGTTCGCCAGCGTCGCGCAATCGGCGCGCCAATCGCTCGCCAACGCCGCGAGCAGCGCAGCGCCGCCCTGGGAGAACTTCGGCAAGCGCGTGAACACGATGCTCAAGAAGGTGTTCGTGTTCGGCATGGTGCTCAAGGGCATCCGCGCGATCAAGTCGCGCCTGTCCGAGATGCTGAACGAGAACGAGCAGTTCAGGACGGGCGTGGAGAACCTGAAGGCCGTCATGGACGGGTTCCTCGCGTCTATGGTGCAGGCGGTGCTGCCGGTCATCGTGAGCGTGGTGAACACGCTGAGCGGCATATTCGAGCGGCTTGCGGGCATCATCGACCAGTTCTTCGGCACGAACATCGTGGGCAACATCAACGCGCAGCGGCAGGCCGCGTCGGACGCGATAGCGGCGGAGAACGCCCAGAAGCGCGCCGAGTACGAGGCGGAGGTCGCGAAGGCCGAGCAGAAGCAGGCCAAGGCCGCGTCGAAGCTCGCCAAGGCGCAGGAGAAGGCGAACAGGCAGTTGCTCGCGTTCGATGAAATCAACGCGCTATCGGCAGACGCTGCCGAGGACGCGACCGACGCGCTGGACGACTACACAGACGCAATCGAGGCACCCGACTACGCGACCGACTGGACGCAATCGATAGACACCAGCGGCGGTCTGTTCCAGGGCGTGCTCGACTGGCTGGACATGATACGCCAGCGCATCGCCACGGACATCGAGGGGCCGTTCGCGCGCATACGCGAGGGACTGGGGCTAATCCGCCAGGGCATCGGGCAGATCGTCGAGGGCATCATGAGCGGCGACTGGGCGATGGCCTGGGAGGGCTTCGGCAACGTGGTCATCGGCGCGCTGTACGTGGTCGAGGGCGCGTTCGGCGCGCTCATGGACTACCTCAACGACATAACTGGCCACCAGTTCGCCGACGTTTTCGACGGGCTGAAGCTGATGGCGCACGGCTTCGTGGAGTTCATCGAGGGACTTCTGCGCGGCGACTTGCAGCTCGTGTTGCAGGGCCTCCATGACTTCGTGGACGGCCTGGGGCAGACCGTCACGGGCATATTCGACGCGGTGCTCAACGGCGTGATGTGGCTCATAGACAACATCGCGGGGCTGTCCTCCGCGAAGTGGAACGAGCTGTTCGACATCCTCGAAGCGCGGTTCCCCCAGTTCAAGGGCGCGCTAGAGGTCCTGCGCGGCTTCGTGCTGGGCGTCGGCGACGTGCTGTACGGCGCGCTCAAGGGGCTAATCGACGGCGCGGGCGCGCTGGTCCACTCCTTCGTGGACGGCGCGGTGCAGCTTTTCGGGGGCCTGTTCGACTTCCTCGCTGGCCTGTTCACGGGCAACACCGACCTCATGGCCAGCGGGTTCAGGGCGATGATAAACGGCCTCATAACGATGGTCGAGGGCGCGCTGAACGCCATACTAACGGGCGCGGCAGGCTTCCTCAACGGCATCATCAGCGCGGTCAACCGCATACCGGGCGTGAACTTCCAGACGTACACTCCGAGCTACGCGCAGCTGCCGAGGCTCGCCACAGGCGCTGTCATCCCGCCGAACCGCGAGTTCCTGGCGGTGCTGGGCGACCAGAGGCGCGGCACGAACATCGAGGCGCCCGCAGACCTAATCCGCCAGATAGTGCGCGAGGAATCGGGCGGCGGCGCGAACATGCAGTCCGCAGTCACGGCTGGCATGGTCGCCGCGATGATGCAGCTCATGCCGACCCTGCGCGACAACATCGGCGGCGACGTGCTCGCCGAGCTGAAGGTGGACGGCGACGTTCTCGCCCGCCAGCTCAACGCGCGCAACGACTCGCTCGCCAGGCGCGGGCTAATCAGCGAATACGGATATTAAGGAGGGGCGCATGACGGCATCGCTCCAAGTCGGCGCGAGCGCGTCGGCCCTCGCAGACGTGCCTATGGAGCCGAGCGCGATCACGTGGGGCTTGCAGGACATAAGCGCGGCGGACGCTGGGCGCGTCCAAGACGCGAACACGACCATGTACAAGGACCGAATCGGGCAGAAGCGCAAGCTCCAGCTCACGTGGACCAATCCCACGTTCGCGCAGGCGTCGGCAATCGTGCAGGCGTTCAACCCAGAGTACGTGTTCGTGCGGTACAAGGACCCGCTCGACGGCGGGTGGGTCACGAGGGAGTTCTACACGGGCGACAAGACCAGCCCGTTCAAGGAGATAGCGCTGTCCGACGCGCAGGGGACGCGCACAGTCATGTCCACGCTATCCTTCGACATCATAGAGAGGTGACGCGATGCTGGTTGCAAGCGACGAGTACCGCGAGCGCATAACCCAGACGCAGGCCGCGCTGTTCCGCGCGTCGCTCACGCTCGCGGACGGGTCCACCATCCAGCTCGCGGGCGACGACGTGGACCTGGGGAGCCCGACGTTCAGCGACGCGGTTTCCAGCTCGGGCAGCTTCGACGTGGGTGCAGCGATTATCTCGCAGCTCACCCTCACGCTCAACAACCGCGACATGCGGTTCGACTCCGTGGAGTTCGGCGGTGCGGTCATAACTCCGCAAATCGGCGTGCAGCTATCGGGCGGCACGACCGAGTGGCTGCGCAAGGGCGTGTACTACGTGGAGCGCCCCGAGTCCAAGGGGTCCACCATACGCCTCACGTGCTACGACTCCCTCAAGCGCTTGGAGCGCCTGTACTACGCGAGCGGCAAGACCTATCCCGCCATGCTATCCACCATCGCGCGCGAGGCGTGCAGCGCGTGCGGCGTGACGCTCGCCACCGAGACGTTCCCGCACAGCGATTACCTCGTGTGGCTGCGGCCAGACGACGCGAACCTCACGTGCCTTGAGGTCGTATCATACGTCGCGCAGCTTGCGTGCTGCTTCGTGGACGCCGACCAGCTCGGGCGCGTGCGTATCCGATGGTACGACGACACGGCGTTCGGCGACGAGGACGGGGCCGACGGCGGCACGTTCTCGACGTCCACCGCGCCGTACTCTGACGGCGACGCGCTCTTCGGCGGCTACTTCATGTACGGCGGCGACGAGGCGTTCGGAGGCTCGTTCGCGGGAACCGCGCGCGTGGACGTGAGCGCGATACGCGATTACACGGTCAACACCGAGGACAAGGAGATTACGGGCGTCTACGTGACCTCGGAATCGCGAAGCACGATGGAGGGCGACGAGTTCTTGCACGGCGAGGACGGCTACATCGTGCGCATCGAGGGCAACCCGCTCGTGGAGCCCGGCATGGCGCGCGGCGTCGCGTACATGGTCGGCAGCAGGCTCGTGGGCATGAGGTTCCGCCCGCTTGAGGTGCGGCAAATCGGCGACCCGACCATCGAGGCGGGCGACGCCGTTCAGGTGTCCGACAGGCTCGGGCGCGTCTACCGCGCCTACGCGACGCAGGTGGACTACTCGATGAGCGGCACCACGCGCATCGCGTGCGGGGCGAGGTCGGAGTCCAAGCTGGTAACGCGGCCAAGGCGCACCGAGGCGCAGAAGAGAATCGAGACCGTCGAGGAAGAGGTGGACACCATCCCCGAGATAGTCACGCCGATCGTCGAGCGGACAATACCCGACGTGCTGCCTGGGGCGCTAGAGGACCCCACGGTGCAGCAGGAGATAATCGACATCGTGACGCCGAGCATCCCGACGGTGCCAGTCATACACGGGCTGGACGGCAACGACTACATCCCATACGTTGACGAGAACGGCGATTTCGGCGCGCAGGTCATCCCGTCGGCAATCGAGGTCACGACCCTGCCGACCAAGACGAGCTACCGCTACGGCGAGCAGATGGACTTCTCGGGCATCGTGGTCACGGCCTACGACGGCAACGGCAACGACCTCGGCAGCGTGCCGTTCGAGGAGCTGTCGTTCGACCCGACGACCGCGCCCGTGGGGCGCAGCTTCCTCGCGCGGGCGGACTCCATACTCGACAACGCCTGCATCGTGTCCGAGAACAACGGCACGCGCACCCCCATGTACAAGACGAACGACGGCTCGTGCGCGGGTATCATATCCACCGACTTCCACGGCGACACCTGGGGCGGCAACTGGATAGGCGTTGCGCTGCTGTCAACGTCCGCAGACGCCGCGCGCGTGTCGTCCTACCAGGCGATGCTCAGCACCGTCACGGTTGACGGGGTGACGCTCTACGTCGGCTCCGCGAGCACCAACCAGCAATGGGGCGGCGGTACCACCTTCACCAACCCTCACGGCCTGCCCGTCGTGAACACGCGGCTCTGCTCCGCAAACGCGAACTTTTCCGAGTCCGAGGTCCGCAACCTCATGAACCTGCTGCAATTCGCCCCGCTGCTCGAAGGTGGCCTGGTGACGGTCATCTGGCCGCGCACGGGCGACGGCTCGGTCCTCACCACCACGTTCCCGGTCAACGTCGATACAGGCGGGTGGACTAATTCGGGGAACCTGGTCGATTCGGTCATAGACGCGGTCCAGGAGCAAATCGACGCACATTCGTAGGAAGGAAACCACATGGCAATCCAGATGCGGCGCGGCGCGTACAGCGCGTTCGACGCAACGAAGCTAGTGCCTGGCGAGCTGGCGGTCGTGCTCAGCGGCGACCCCGACGTGACGGACGGCAAGAGCATGTACGTCGCGTTCGCGGCGGGCGACGTGAAGCGCGTGGCGAGCTGGGAGGACGCCGAGCAGCTAATCGCGGCGGCGCTCGCGGACGGCATCGACCTCACGATCACGAGCGCTAACGACGCGATAACCGTGACGAGCGACACGACCGACGGCGCGGCGTTCACGCTGGCGCACAAGGCGCCGTTCAGCTCGCCCACCGACGGCGTGGACCCCGCAGCCACG
>RHMF01000912.1_pt1 | contig 15578 bp, 9 predicted proteins | sample 5365151 | NCBI WGS metagenome assembly RHMF01 (sample SAMN10266501, study PRJNA497801) | feces metagenome | isolation source: feces | host: Bos taurus | place: China: Prairie of Fairy Mountain | collected 2017-08-14 | reverse complement strand
ATCAGAGTAGGGATCTTCCAACTTCGTTTTGTTACATTTTTCATTACGGGTTAGTTTTTTGTTAATAATTTATGGATAGTTGAGTATTTTGCCTATAAATGCAAAGACACAGTTTTATCTATGCAAAGTTAACAAATAATAAACGGCTTGTTATCCCTATTATTTCAAATGCTTTTAAAAAGGAAACACGACAGCAGCCACAGAATGCCCCAATGTATCATTTTCGAAAGAAATGTTCCATTTTTGCTAAAATCACGAAAAATTAAGGCAGATATGGACGATATTATCCTCATTTTAGACTTTTTTAAGTAATTTTACGTCGTAAACAGAAAACGACACAGAATGAAGAGGACAATACTCACCCTCGTGCTGACAGCGGCATGCATTTCAGCGCAGGCACAGATATCCGAACTGGTAAGACAAGGTAATGCGAACCAGCTCATGCACGGAGGCAAGCCGTTCATAATCCTGGGAGGAGAGCTGGCCAATTCCAGCGCCTCAAGCGGAGCATACATGGACAGCAGGGATACATGGAAATATCTTGCAGAATCGGGAGTAAACACCGTACTTGCCCCGGTATATTGGGAGCTTATCGAGCCGGAAGAGGGACGCTACGATTTCAGCACGGTAGACTACCTTCTCAAATCAGCCAGAGCAAACGGGCAGAAACTCATATTACTGTGGTTTGGAAGCTGGAAGAACAGCATGTCATGCTATGCACCGTCATGGGTGAAACGAGGATTCAACAGCGAATTCGAGCTGGCGGCAAACTCTGACGGCAGCACCCCGGAAATAATGTCCGCCTTCTCGGAAAGAAACGTACGCGCGGACGCGAAGGCCTTCGCCTCTCTTATGAAATATATAAGGAAGGCTGACGGATCTGAAGGCACCGTGATCATGGTACAGGTCGAGAATGAGATAGGAATGCTCGGAGATGCCCGAGACCACTCGAAACTGGCACAGAACGCATACAACAGCCCCGTCCCTTACGATATGATGTACATGCTGACCTCAGGCAAGGCAAATGACCATATAAATGATGTATGGAAGGCAGCAGGAAAGGCGACGACAGGTTCATGGAAGGATGTCTTCGGATCAAGCCTTGAAGCTGACGAGATATTCATGGCATATTGGTACGCGAGATATACCGAGCGTGTGGCTGCGGCAGGAAAAGCGGAATACGACATCCCTATGTTCGTGAATACAGCGCTCAATTCGCGAGGCAGGAAGGCCGGAGAATATCCGAGTGCAGGCCCTCTGGCCCATCTGATGCCGATTTGGAAGACCGTAGCTCCTAGCATTGACCTGATATGTCCGGACATATATGACAAGGGATTCGCTTCATGGATTTCTAAATATGCTACAGCTGACAACCAGCTGTTCATTCCGGAGGTAAGACAGGAACCGGAGAACGGAGCAAGAGTATTCTACGCTCTCGGACATCACGCAGCAATCGGATTCAGTCCTTTCTCGATAGACAACATGCCTCAGGAGAAAGACTACCCGCTGAAAAAGGCATACGAGCTCCTGACACCAGCCCTTGACCTTATTGCAGAGAAACAGGCTGCCGGAAAGATCTACGGAATGCTCGCTGATGTCACTGAGAAAGAAACCGTGCTGACTATCAACGGAATAGACTTCAAGTGCAGACACGACCTGACATTGGGATGGAATCCGGAAGCAGAGGATCCGGACAAATGGGGCGAGACAGCGGTTATGATCATGGACATGGGTAATGACATGTACCTTTTCATGGGTACGGGCGTAGTGACAACAATGTCACCGGCAGACGGAAAGGGCCGGGTAGGAATCGAAAGAATCGACGAGATAAGCTTTGACGACTACGGCAAGATGCAGAAGATCCGCAGACTGAACGGCGACGAAAACCACCAGGGAAGACACATAAGGATTCCGTTCGGAGAATACGGAGCCCAGCTGCTGAAAGTCTATAGATATTAAGGAAAAAGGAGGCTGACTAAAAAGTCAATATGACTGATTAGTCAGTCTCTTTTTCTATATATATGTTTACACCGGGAGAATAGTAGTGATTACGGAGGACTCCGTTCGCTTCGCTCACTCCGGACCCTCCCAACGTTTCCTGCGTGGTCTACGACCACTTGTCTCCGTCGGGCCCCTCCCGCTACCCGTGTCCGCGGGTGGACACGCCTCCGCAATCACTACTATTCTCCCTCTCAACAATGGTATAAAAATATAGCTATTCTTTTGGTAATCAAAGGAATAGCTATTGTTAGTGTCAGAAAGTTTTGTTATATTTGAAGTGCGAATAAAAATAAAAACCTAACCTTCAATGACATGGCATGGCAAAGGTAACATATAAATCGTACAATCAGAACGATAATCTCCTTTTTCCTCACTGTATCGGTGACTTTATTCCTGAAAATGATCCCGTACGCGTACTTGATGCTATAGTCGAGCATCTTGATATCAGTGCAATTGAGGCCACATATAAAGGTGGTGGCGCGAGCAGTTTTGCACCGCGTATGCTGCTGAAGGTCATACTTTACGCATATCTCCAGAACATCCACTCCGGTCGCAAGATGGAAGCTCTGCTCAAGCGTGATGTCAACTTCATGTGGCTGAGCGGAATGCAGCGACCGGACTTCAATACAATCAACCTGTTCAGGAAGCATCGTCTGGCTGATGTTATGGATGATATTTTCACTCAGGTCGTGCAGATGCTGGTTGATGCGAAATTCGTCAGCCTTGAAGTCCAGTATATAGATGGGACGAAGATCGAAGCCAACGCGAACAAGTATACGTTCGTATGGAAGAAGGCTACCAAGACAAACCAAGATAAGCTGGATCTGAAAGTGAAGTCAATCCTGCGTGAAGCAGAAAGAGTTCTCAATATGGAACTCAAGGATGAGTCTGACAATGTGATGACTGCAGAAGAGATGCGGAAGCGCACAGATGATATCCTTGTGCAGATGGATGAGAAAGGCATCAGTGATAAGAAGTTACGTAAGACAATATCCAAGGTTAAGGAAGAGTCTGTACCTAAGATGAAGGAGTACGAGGAGAAGCTTGAGATTGCTGGAGAACGCGGAAGCTATAGCAAGACTGATAAGGATGCCACGTTCATGAGAATGAAGGAGGATGCTATGAATAACGGGCAGACCAAGCCAGGCTATAATGTGCAGATTGCCACTGAAAATCAGTTCATCACAAACTTCGGATTATACCATCAAGCAAATGATCAGGGGACCATGATACCGTTCCTTGAATCGTTCGCAGAACGTTATGGTATGCAGAGTTCTACAGTCTGTGCTGACTCCGGCTATGGCAGCGAGATGAACTACGAGTATATGGTATCCAATCAGATAACCCCCTTTGTGAAGTACAACATGTTCCACGCCGAGATGAAGAGAAATAGAAGAAACAACCCGTTCCTTGTAGAGAACATGTTCTATAATAAGGACTTAGACTTCTATGTGTGCCCTATGGGCCAACATCTCGAGTTCATTGGCACCAAGAAAGAGACCAGTGACTTAGGATACGTATCTACCAGGAGTGTATATCGTTCGAAAGACTGTTCCAGGTGTCCTCTAAGAAGTATGTGTTATACAGGGCAGCACAAGACTAGAACCATTGTTGTAAATCATCGCAACAATGAACTGCGAGCGATGGCAAGAGAACTGCTTACGAGTGAGGAGGGCTTGAAGCACCGAAGTAAGCGACCAATAGAACCTGAAGCAGTGTTCGGTCAGATCAAATATGACAATCACTTCAAGAGGTTCAGCTATAGAGGGAAGCGACTCGTAAATGCAGAGTTCGCTGCGATAGCTGTGGCTCACAATATCAGAAAAATGATATCGAAGGGCTATTATGTATGCTCTGAAGTGGCGGTAGGGTAAGTTTGGATGGCGTGGCCGCCCGTGGCCCCGTGAACGGGTGGGGCCCGCGACGAAGTCGTGGGAGGGATGGAGTCGGAACTTGTTCCGACGGAACCAAGCCAAACTTACCCTACCGCCACTGTCGTCATATATAAATGAAAAAGGAGATGACCTTATTAGTCATCCTCTTTTTCTTTGTCATCCCCTTCCTTATTCAGGTCGTATTACAGCAACATATCCGCCGGCGGAGTTCATATTTACCTTTATCGGTTTTCTGGCTTTGATCTTAATGGTCTTTTTGACAACGTCTGTCGGATTCTTTCCGTCCGACCAATATGTGATGACATGACTGCCTTCACCAAGAAAAGATGTATCTATGGTAACGCTTCGCTTGACGCTGTTGTTCATTATTCCTATGAACCATTCGTCTCCATTTCGCTTTGCCATGGCAATGTATTCTTCAGGCGTTCCGCCGATGAACCTTATTTCATCCCATTGAGTGTGTACGAACTTAAGGAAATCGGAGCCAGCCTGTCCGATGATATGTTCCGGATGATCACAGACTACTGTAAGAGGACTCTCATATACGACAAATTTTGACAGTTCTGCGCATCGCGTGTTTGGAACAAGTGCAGGCTGCTGTGCCTTGTGCCCATCTGCTTTTACATTCAGAAATCCTCCCGGAGTGTAATCCATAGGACCGGCAAGCATACGGGTGAATGCCAGCTTGACATTATGGTCTGCTGTTATTCCTGTACCCCATTTGTTATACTCGTTACCCATGACACCCTCTCGTGTCACCATGTTCGGCCATGTCCTTTCTATGCCGTCAGGCTTGTATGCTCCGTGAAAGTTCACCATGAGCTGGCATTTCGCTGCTTCTTCGATGATGCGGCGGTACCAATTGACCATATACTGGTCCTGACGGTCCATGAAATCGATCTTTATACCAGCAACTCCCCATTTCTGGTAAAGTCTGAATGCTTCCTTGTAAGCATCATTCCTGTTTACATCGCTGCTGTACAGCCATAGCCATATACGTACCCCTTTTTCTTCAGCATATCTCAATATTTCAGGCATGTCAAGCTGAGGAGCCGGCTTGGTGATATCAGCCTTAGCTTCATTATATGGCCCGTACCACTGCCAGTCTATGAGCATATAAGGCCAGCCTTGGGCAGATGCCAGGTCAATATACTCCTTTATCACATCCATCTCCATCCTGACTTCTCCGCTCCACCAGTGATCCCACGCGCAGAGGCCTGGCTTTATCCATTCTGTGTCTTCTATAGCACATGGAGGATTTAGGGTCCGTATGATCTCGCTTTCTATGAACTGCCCAGGGTTGTCACCGATCAGGACCACCCTCCATGGAGTAGTGATCTCGTCATCGAAACGTGCCTTTACATTTTCATATCCCGGAACAGGAGACAGCATGGTCTGCAGACTGCCGTCTTTTGCCCCTAGAAAGAAGCCAGGATAGTTGTCGATATGGGCTTCTGTAATCGCAAGCCATTTCTGTGGACCTGCCTCGACAAGAAGCGGAAGCCCGGCCACCGTTTCCGGCTTTATGCTGCTGACCGCTGTCTTGAAGAATTCCTTTTCCTGAGAGGTTACATGGCCTTTATAATCCGCTACCCATGCATGGGCTCCATCAGGAAGGCAGAATCCTGTCATCTCCCGGGATATCTCGCGTGTTACAAGACGATGGTCATCGTAGAGATGGTAGCGGAAGGCCAGACCTCCATCGAATACCTTTACTTCTATATCCATTTTTCTGCGGAGGTCTCCGTTTTCCTGAAGTTTAAGTGTAGCCTCATTCCATACTTCGTGAACCTTGGCATGCTTGTTTTTCACTACAGGAGTCCATTCCTCACTCATGATTCTGGCAACTGGTTTCTCTGTGAGAACGAAGCCGCCTGTCATTGGCTCTTCTCCGACGAATTCAAAGCCAAGTGGTGATCTGGCTACAATGGTTTCGCCGTCGAAGGAGATCCGGTAGTTGAGTTCGGAATTGTTATCCACCGTCAGTACGATGCGTCCGTCTGGTGATGAAATGTGTGTTTCCTGTGCATTCGCAGAAAAACAAAGAAGCAGTGCAGCAAGTGTGCAGATAATTCCGGTTTTCATGTTATTGGTAATTATTGTTATCTCACATTCAGTTCCTGGAGGACGATGCCCGGATCAAGCAGGTAGACAGTCACATTATGTTTCCCTGGCTGGAGTGACGATATGTCTACGCTTCTTGATGAATATCCTCTGAGGACGTTCCAGCGCCACTCGGCAGAGAAATCTCCGGTGTGGATGGAGAAGACCTCTGCAGGAGATCCGTCGATGCTTACGGCATATCTTGCGTCTCTTCCCTCATGGACGTGCAGATTGGCTAGTGTCCTGAATTCCAGACTCTTGGCACCCTCCGGTATATCGACTGCATATTCTATAGCCGGAGCTTTTTCCGGGCTATATGACGGCGTGTCAAACGGAAGGACCACGACGCCGTCGTTGAAACCGAGCTGTCTGACGGTCCTGATGGTTCCCTCATCGGCATTCCTTATGACCTTTCCTTCTGACGCAGGAAGAGAGGCCAAAGACTCCGCAGGGAAAGGAGGATACAGGCCCATGAATATTGCGTCAATCTCGGCCTCGGCCTTGAGCGCTGTGATTCTGAAACGGTTTTCACCCTTGGTCAGCTTCAACGTGCCGACCTTGCTCCACATAGGTCCTATAAGCGGCGAATGCCATATGTTGTTTATAGGTGTAGCGGAAGCCATGTATGAATGGTCATTGATGTTGACCTTGCAGAAGATGTTGTCCTCTGCTGCCTTCGAGAAGTTCTCTACCGGGGTGAGCGCATGGATCCACAGAGGAATCTCTCCCTCTACATCGCTGTCAAGTACGATGCCTTCAGCCAAGGCATCTGCTACATTCAGGAATCCGGGCTCCGGACCTTTCCTGACCTGTTCCAGCAGTTCCTCGGTGCATACGGAAGCGGCCATTCCCGGTGTATAATACCAGTGGTATGGGCCCCATTGGAAGAATTTGTCCCATTTGCCGCCAAGAAGTTCCTTGTTGTATGTGTCCGTCCAGTCATTAAGGGCATTGTACATTTCGGTTGCGCGGGCTGCGTCAGCCAGAGCGGTTTCCGCATCGATGAAAGCGCCATGCGCCATGCTGAGGCGTGCGAGCAGCTGGTATTCATTGATCATCCAGGCTCCGCGGACAGGGTATTCCACCAGTTCGAAATATGCTGCCTGCAGGTCCTCCGGGATCTCCATGCGGAGGGCTTCCGCACGCAGGGCGATGGCCTCCCAGCGCTTCAGGCGCTCCCTGATTTCTGTCTCCGGATATTCTATGAACCATACATGTGAATCCTTGCCTGATGCCTGCAGGCGATAATATTCATCATATATGCCGCTGATCTCAGCTGCATATTTCTCTCCGAAGGTGCGTGATGCCCATTCCTTTATGAATCCATGAGCCTTTTCAGGCGACCATCGCTCCAGATCCCATGCGAGCTCCATGGCAAAGGTGATCTCCTTCTCAGCAGGCTTGATGTCTCCGACATTGAAGATCCATATCTTCTGAGCCCCGTATGTATAAGCCTTTGTGAGTTCGGTGGAAATGAAGGCAGGGGAGAGCGGGCTGAGCCATATCCAGCTTGCAGGGTCTCCGTGGTATGACAGATGGTAGTATATGCCCGCTCCGCCTTTTCTCTTCATCTCTTCAGGGTTGCAGAGGTTGCGGGTATATCCGTGCTTGTCGTCTGACCATAGGAGAGTGACCTCGTCAGGGATCTCCAGACCTGCATGATATGCATCCAGAACTTCTTCATATGTACACAGCACCTGCGGGATTTCCTCGATCGGCTTGTCGATGTTGCGGCGGAGGATGTCCCTCTGGTCGTTTATCGCCTGCTGCATGATGGCGCAACGCTCTTGCGTCGTGCTGGCGCCTTCCATCGGATAGTCATGGATTCCCCTGAGTCCCAATGTGTAGGTGTTTTCATATCTGCCGTTTGTCTTCACTCTCTCTTCCCAGTAGCGGATCATGTTGTCGCGGTTGGTGATGTAGTTGAAGTCTCCCCATGTACCGGCATTCTTCCATTCATCCTCGTTGTTGCGGAGCATCTGCTCGCAGTGTGACGAGCCCATCACTATCGCATATTCATCAGCAAGACGGGCATTCTCGGGATCGGCGTTGAAAGCCTGAGAACCGTTGTGCATCGCCGGCCACAGATAGTTTCCGCGAAGCCTCAACAGCAGCTCGAAGACCTTTTCATATACTTTCGGACCAACTTTCCCGGACTCCTTGTCAAAGGTCTGCTCGACCCACTTCGCCCAGCCGCCGAAGCGCTCGTCATTTATGAATATGCCTCTGTACTGCACGTCCGGCTCTTCCTGCAGGAAGCGTCCGGGCTGCACATACAACGCCTTCTTGCGCGCAGGAGTCACGTCAGCCCACCAGTACCAAGGGGAGACACCGGCAGCCTCACAGAGCGATGTGAGGCCGAAAGCCGTTCCGCGGCGGTCGCTGCCGGCGATTACCAGCAGAGGGCGTCCGTCAGCATGGATGGTCTGTATTATGTACGACTCCCATTTGCCGGTCAGGGCGTCGGTGTCGATCAGCCCTTTGGCAGCAAGTCCATCAATCAGACATGATTGTCCGACAGTTCCAGCGATTACAGCCATTCCCTCCGGCATGTCCGTCTGTACCGCAGGTCTCAATCCGGTCAGCCGCTCAAGGTCATCGGCAAGCAGTCCGGCAGCGATGCTCACTACTCTCGCGTCACAGCTGTCCACGCATATCGTCGCAGCTTCCGAAGCCGCCAGAGGGAATGATCCCTTGACTGCCTTCTGCCCGACTTTCGGGAATTCATCAAGTTCCTGATTTACCTGACTGCACCCTGCCGTAATCAGCAGTATGGCTAATAATATGTTGACTCTCATGATGTTACTTGTGATGACTGGAAAAGAAAAATCCACAAAACCGACCAGGTTCTGTGGATTTAAGCATATTACAGACTTGTATATCTCGGCGAGAATGTGTCTCCCTGCTCTATGTCACCTGTGCTGAAGCCCTTCTTGAGCCAACGGGCGCGCTGCGCTGATGTTCCGTGGTTGAATGTCTCAGGAACTGCATAGCCCTGCGCCTGCTTCTGCAGGTAGTCGTCTCCGATTCTTGAAGCGATCTCTAGTCCTTCCTCAATGTCTCCTTCCTCGAGAGAATTGAACATCTCGTTGTCATGGTTTGCCCAGAGACCGGCATAGAAATCTGCCTGAAGCTCGAGACGGACGCTGATCTTGTTGGCCTCTGTCTGCGATGTCTGGCTCATGGCTGTATGTGCCTGACGGAGAGTTCCGAGGAGGTTCTGTACATGGTGACCTACTTCATGAGCGATCACATATGCATATGCGAAATCGCCTGCCGAGCCGAACTGCTTCTTCATGGTCGAGAAGAACGAGAGGTCGATATATACTGACTTGTCTCCCGAGCAGTAGAACGGACCTGAAGCGGATGTGGCGCCTCCGCATGCCGACTGAACGCTTCCAGTGAAGAGCACGAGAGTAGGAGGCTCATATGTGAGGCCCATCCTTCTGAACTCTGCTGTCCATACGTCTTCAGTTCCGGCAAGTATCTGCTTTGAAAATTTTGCAAGCGCTTCCTCTTCTGCTGTAGGTACATATTCTGTCTGTCCGCCACCGGTGATGCCTTCAAGACCTCCTGCCTGCTGAATGACATCCAGTGGATTTCCTCCGAGGAGCCAGGTGATCAGACCTACAATTACAAGTCCGCCGAGTCCAAGGCCTGCCGCCTTGCCTCCTTTTCCGCGTACGTCCCTTACGTTGCGGCTTTCTCTTCTTCCGTCTAGTCTCATATAGGATTATGTTTTATGCTGTAAAGATAATGAATCATTTGAATAATGTTAACTTTGTATGTCTGCAAAATTTCACAATGATGAAGTGCATATTATTGTCCATACTGCTGATTCTCCTGCCTGTGCCATTCATTATGGCTCAAGGCCCTGATGTGATTATTCCCGCTCCGGCAGAGGTAAGTATCAACAAAGGTACTTACAGGTTCAGGGAACAGCCGGAAATTCGTCTGGTGAAGGTGTCGGAGGACGCCATGCCCTCGGAATCCTACAGGCTTTCAATACACAGGAGAAAGGGCATTACAGTCACTTTTTCTGATATAGCAGGCCGTGACTATGCTCTCCAGACCCTGAATCAGATGACAGCTGACGGGACCATTCATGAACTTCAGTGCTGCGAGATATATGACTATCCGCGCTTCCCATACAGAGGCCTTCATGTCGACGTTTCCAGACACTTCCGCAGTGTGGATTTTCTGAAGAAGCAGATAGATGCGATGGCGATGTTCAAGATGAACAGGATGCATATCCATCTGACTGATGCCGCCGGCTGGCGCCTGCAGATCGACGCTTATCCGCGTCTGACGCAGTTCGCCGCATGGCGTCCCCAGCACACATGGAAAGAATGGTGGGAGGGCGACAGACTTTATGCCGAAGAAGGAACTCCGGGTGCTTATGGAGGGTATTACACCAAGGAGGAGATGCGTGAACTGGTCAGATATGCACATCACAGACACATAGAGATAATCCCGGAAATCGAGATGCCGAGCCACAGCGAGGAGGTGCTGACGGCATATCCGGAGCTCGGCTGCAGCGGCGAGGCTTACAAAGACAGCGACTTCTGCGTGGGCAATGAGGAGGTCTTCAAGTTTCTGGAGACAGTTCTGGACGAAGTGATGGAGGTCTTCCCGTCTGAATATATCCACATCGGCGGCGACGAGGCTGGCAAGCAACATTGGAAGACATGTCCGAAGTGCCGGAAGAGGATGCGGGAGGAAGGATTGAAGGACGTGGATGAACTCCAGAGCTATATGATAAAGCGCATGGCCCGCTACGTAGAGTCGAAAGGGAGGAAGATCATAGGCTGGGACGAGATCCTGGACGGAGGCCTTGCAGAAGGTGCGGCTGTGATGTCATGGAGAGGCACAGAAGGCGGAATCTCCGCTATGAATATGGGCCATGACGTCGTAATGTCTCCGGGCCGTTACTGCTACCTTGACCATACCCAGGATGCTCCGTTCAAGGAACCGCAGTCTATCGGAGGGTATCTCCCTCTGGATACCGTGTATGTGTACGAACCTGTGGAACCGTCTATGCCTGCCGACAAGCTTCATCACCTCAAAGGGGTACAGGCAAATCTTTGGGCGGAGTATATCGTGACGGACGGACATGCCGAATACATGTATTGGCCGCGCGCCATCGCCATAGCGGAGACAGGCTGGAGCCAGCCGGAAAACAAGGATCTCAAGGACTTCAGGCGTAGGGTCATGCCTATGCTGGAGTTCATGAGATCGAAGGGCTATCAGACCTTTGACCTTGAAAATGAATACGGTGAAAGGGAATATGTCACGACCGGTCTGGACCATATGGCCAAAGGCTGCAAGGTCATATACAGCAAACCGATCCAGCAGTGGTATCCGGCGGCGGGCGAGGAGACCTTCACTGACGGTGTCATCGGAGGCTGGACATACAGCGACAATCGCTGGCAGGGTTTCCTGTCTGACATAGATGTGACTATAGATCTCGGTGCCGTGAAGCCGGTAAGCTATGTCGGAGGAACGTTCATGCAGCTGAAAGGCCCGGGCGTGTTCATGCCGCATAAGGTGGACATATATGTGTCTGAAGACGGGACTGATTTCACCCATGTTGCAGAGGTTCCAAACGATGTCTCCGTTGATGATGAAGAGCTCATTTTCCGTAGTTTTGAAACTACCTGCAACGTAGAGGCAAGGTACATACGTTATCATGCCGCCCGCTCTCTTATGCGCGGCTTCCTTTTCCTTGATGAGATAGTTGTAAATTAAGTGTTTCTACGACGGTATCAATTGATAAATTGTGTATATTTGCAGATTATGGACGACTATGTGCAAATAGCATGAGAATGGATACTGAACTGTTTCTGGATATGTTGAAAATCGACTCTACTTCCGGCAAGGAAGTGGGGCTTGCGGACTTTCTGGCTGAAAGGCTGCTGACCCCTCATTGCCGTGTGGAGAAGTTCGATGTGGGAGATGGTACGGTGAACCTTCTTTTCAGCTGGGGAAAGCCAGAAGTGGTCTTCTGCTCCCATCTGGATACGGTTCCGCCATATATTCCGCCGACAAAGGAAGGGGACATCGTGAAGGGCCGTGGCTCATGCGATGCCAAGGGACAGATCTTTGCTATGTATGAGGCATGCAAGGTGCTGGAATCCAAGGGATATGATGGATTCGGACTCCTGCTTCTCGCAGGCGAGGAGACCGGTTCCTTCGGTGCCAAGGCATTCAGAGAGCAGCATCCGGGAGCGGAGTGGGTCATTGTCGGCGAGCCTACGGACAATTGTATGGCATCGGCCAGCAAGGGAACGAAATCTTTCGAGGTTACATTCGAGGGCAAGGCATTCCATTCCGGATATCCTGAATATGGAATGAGCGCCATCGAGATGTTCAATGACTTCATGAATGCGCTCAGGAGCATATGCTTCCCGTATGATGAGGTGCTGGGAAATACGACATGGAATGTCGGAAAGCTTATCAGCGACAATCCCCAGAACATCCTCAGCGACAGGCTTTCATGCAGGGTGTATTTCAGGACGACATTCGAGTCGGATGAGATGGTCTGCAATGTGATGAAGAACATCGCGGGAGAAGATGCAAGGCTCCGTTTCGGACGCAGAAGAGCGCAGGACGGTTCGGATATGGTGGCCAAGGAGGCGGCCCAGTGGCAGAAATGCATGAAGGTGAAGGCTTTCGGAGGAGACACACCGACCAGATATGAGACATTGGAAGGTTTTCCTGCCAAGCCGGTGGCTTTCGGAAGCGATGCTCCGCAGCTCACCAACTTCAGAAGGAAGATCCTGTGCGGACCGGGCTCGATCCTGGTGGCCCACAGGCCGGAAGAGCACATCGCCCTCGCCGACCTGGAGACATCAACAGAAAATTACGTACGGATGTACGAAACTCTGGTGAACATAAAATCCTGAAATTTCACCAGACCAGTAAAATAAACAGGATGATTGTAGATTTCAGTGGTCTCCGGTGAACCTTTTAACTCTGGAATTCTCTGAAATATAAGAAGTTTAATTGAAACGGATATTAAGTTAAATGGGCGCTTCAGCGCTGCGTCACTCGCTTGAGCGATGACGCCCGACCCGAACAAAGTGAGTGGTCGGCATGCCCCTTGGGGCTGTCAGCGCAGCTGACTGGGGGTAAAACTAACTATCATAATATTCGTTTCGAAGTAACGAATATTATGATAGTTATGAAGTTTGGCGGTACTTCCGTCGCAAATTTCGAGGCAATCACCAGAGCCATCTTCATTGTAGGTGGCAGACTGGACAAGAAGCCTGTAGTAGTAGTGTCAGCCCTGTCAAAGGTTACGGATCTCCTGTACAGGATCTCCGATGCAGCGGCTGCAAGAAACGTTTCGGAAACAAAGACCCTCATGAACGAGCTCAGAAGCCGTCATGTGAACCTCGCATCAGACCTTCTCGAGCAGAGCCCTGCCTTGAAGGAAAGCGCCGTAGGCCGCGTGAACGCGATCTGTGACACTCTTGAGGAACTCGTGAATGCAGTATGTGCTGTCGGTGAACTTTCCGACAGGAACAAGGCGATCATCATCTCAAACGGTGAGCTCCTTTCTTCTACCATCATCTGCTTTACGATGAATGCCAAGGGCATCAGGACCAATTTCATCGACGCACGTCAGATGATGATCACAAGCGATGAATATCTCAAGGGAGAACCTGTCGTAGACGAGATCGTCGCAAGGGTTCCGGGTGTAATCGAGGAGGCTTACAAGGGCATGGATGCGGTTATTACCCAGGGATTCATCGGTTCGAACCTCGCCGGAGAGCAGACCGTGCTCGGAAGAGGAGGATCCGACTATTCGGCATCGCTTATCGGTATGGCTATCGATGCAGAGCGCATAGAGATATGGACGGATGTTGACGGTGTGCGTTCGGCAGACCCAAGGGTTGTCGAGAACACCAAATATCTTGAGAAGATTTCATTCGAGGAGGCTGCCGAGATGGCCCATTTCGGTGCAAAGGTGCTCCACCCGCTCACTATCGAGCCAGCTGTGAAGAAGAATATTCCGATATATGTGCTGAACTCCATGAACCCTTCGGGCAAGGGAACGGCGATTCTCCGCAGCGAGCTTATCGAGGACGGTGTGAAGTCTGTCTCTTTCAAGGAGAATATCCGCGTAATCAATATCTTCTCGATGAAGATGATCAATACATCAGGCTTCCTTCGCCGTGTGTTCGAGATCTTCAGCGAAAGCAGGGTTTCTGTCGACCTCATCAGTACATCGGAGGCGAACATTTCCGTGACTGTTGATGCGTCAGAGAAGATTGACAAGGTAGTCGAGCAACTTTCGGAGTTTGCGGATGTCATCGTGGATGATGACAAGTCGCAGGTGTCTGTGATCGGAAAGAACATCGTGCGTCTCAACGGCATGCTTAAGAAGACTTTCGCTCCTCTCAAGAGGACCAATGTATATATGATCTCCCAGGGAGCTTCTTTTGTGAATATCAGCTTTGTCGTTGACCGTGAGGAGCTTAAGGAGGTTGTGAAGGACCTTCACTATCATCTTTTCGAGGTTGAGGAAGAACTTGAACAGTTTTAAGCCATGAAATTATTTATCAGCGGATACGGAAAAATGGGAAGGATGATCGAGAAGATCATTCTTGAAAAGGAGCTTGATTATGCCGGCTGGACTGAAGCGGTGACAGAGACGGATCCGGCTCTTGCGAAGGAATGCGTGTGCATCGATTTCACGACTCCTGCAGCAATCAGGGAGAACTACAAATTTCTTGCAGAGAATTTCAAGGCAGTCGTGATCGGAACTACAGGATGGGCCGACATCAAGGACGAAGTCATCGCATATTTCGAGAAATGCGGCACGCCGATGATATGGGCGACAAATTTCTCCATCGGTGTGAATGTATTCTTCGCAGTGACTGATTACATTTCGAAGGCTCTCGGCGAGACCGGCGGATACAGTCCTTACATGGTGGAGATGCATCATTGCCATAAGCTGGATGCTCCGAGCGGAACAGCAAGGTCGCTTGCTGACATCGTAGATGCCAATATGGGCTGCAAGACCGACATACAGTCCGTGCGCTGCGGCGAGATCCCGGGTATTCATACCATCGGTTTCGAAGGCCTGAATGACAGGATCACGCTCACACATGAGGCTTTCTCGCGTGAAGGCTTTGCCGCCGGAGCAGTCGAGGCTGCTCTCAGGACCGAAGGCCTTGACGGTGTCCGCGAATTCCGTGACGTCATCCTCAAATAGCAAGTTGAATTAAACAGAATATAAATGAACAATATAAATCTTAAAGGCTGCGGTACCGCACTCGTGACTCCTTTCCGAAACGGGGAGGTGGACTACGATGCATTTGCGGCATTGGTGGATTCGCAGGTGGCTGCAGGAATCGATTTCCTTGTACCGCTCGGAACCACAGGAGAGACTCCTTGTCTGACCGATGAGGAGAAGATCAAGGTGCTGACCCTTGCCAAGGAACGTTCATGCGGCAAGCCGGTCGTTGCTGGAGTCGGAACCAACTCTCTTGAGCATACCATCGCGAACATAAGGCTTCTGGAACCTCATGGGGTCGATGTGTTCCTTGTAGTGGTTCCATATTACAACAA
>RHMF01001593.1_pt1 | contig 15581 bp, 9 predicted proteins | sample 5365151 | NCBI WGS metagenome assembly RHMF01 (sample SAMN10266501, study PRJNA497801) | feces metagenome | isolation source: feces | host: Bos taurus | place: China: Prairie of Fairy Mountain | collected 2017-08-14 | reverse complement strand
GTGTGTTACTGATGTTGCTTCTGTTGTTGTTACTACTGGTGCTATGATTTCTGGAATTTCTTCAAGTGTTGTGAAGGTTGTTGTTACCCAATCAGATTCTGCGTCTTCGCATACTGCTCTTACTTCTACTGTGTAAGCTGTGTTTGCTGTTAAGCCTGTTAATGCTTTTGTTGTAGTTGTAAGTGTTTCTGCTGTGCCACCATTTAATTTAAATTCGTATATTGATGCTGTTCCGTTCCAAGTAATATCTGCACTTGTTTCTGTGATATTGCTTGCTGAAAGGGCTATTGGTGCATCACATGGTTCTGGTTCAGGATCTGGATCTGGGTTTTCGCCTGGTTCTCCTTCTGAATCGTAAACATATACTGCATCAATAGCTGCTCCGTTTGCATATTGACCAACTAATTTAAATGCTATTTGATATGTTTCTGATACATTAGGCAATGCAACAGAGTCTGTAACCCAATTGTCATGCGGTGTAGTGATTGACATCAAATCTGTCCAAGTTGATTCCTCAGAAGCTTTGTATTGAACTATTATGTGTTCACCAGCACCACTCCAAACAGGATTTAAATACGAGAATTTAAGGTAAGGATTTGACAATTCTGTCAAGTTAAATTTCGGTGTCAAAAGTCTTGTTACTGCAGAAGTATATGTAATTTTTGCCATTTTACTTCCATCGATAGGATAAACATCTTCTCCTATTGGCCATGATGTAATTCCCCAATTATCATAACCACTTTCAACTGCAGTAGACCAACAAATGTCTGTGAAAGATGAAACTTCAAAACTTTGGAAGTATGGATATTCATCAACAGCTGCACATTGTGTTCTAAATGATACAGAAGACGAAGCTCCTGAAAGTTCTCCTGAACAATCTGCAACAAGGTATGCATTGTATGGAGTTGCAGGGATTAAATCTGTAACTGTATAAGGATTTTCAGTTACTTCAACTGCTGTGTATTCTGCTTCACTTTCTGCTTTGTAGTAAAGAATCCAAGCAGATGCATCTGATTCTGCCCAAGAGAATGTTGCTTCTGTTTCTGCTGAAGAAACTAATGCAAATTCTGTAGGTGATGAACAAGATGAAGATGTAATAGAGAAGTTATCTATTGCAGCAGGCATTGGAGCACTACCGCCATAACCATAGCCATCATTCTTCCAATAGAAAATCAAACTCTTAGTTGTATTTGACAAAGATGACGAAGAATAATTTACTGTTGTCCAGTTTGTAACACCAGTAACTCCATTTAAAATTGATATTCCGCTTGGTGCATTTCCTGAGGTTGGAACAGTGTCTGCCAATACAACAGAAAATATATCCCAATTAGAAGGTTCTCCCATTACTTTGTAATCAAATGTGATAGTGTATTCCAAGTCATCTCCAAACACAATAGGAACTACTGCATAAGCATAAGATGATGATGAAGAATTATAGAAGTATGATGTTCCGTTATCATTTGAAATATACATTGAAGTAGCGGTTTCTTCATCTGTTGGAACTGCTGTTGCTGTACCAAAATGCCATTGATTTTCTCCTGTTCCGAAGAATTCTGCATTAAATGGTGTTGTTTCTAAATCTTCAAAGTCTTGAACGTAAGGGAAATCTTCAATAGGTGTGGTTGATGTTCTGAATGTAATAGGTGATGTTTGAGAATAGTTATCTTCTATTCCACAATCAGTTTGTACGTAAACTGTGTATTCTGTTACCATTTCCAATCCTGTAAGTGTTACGGTTTGTTCTGTTGCTGAAACACTTGAATATTCTTCGTCTGTTGATGCTTTGTAGTAAACAATCCAAGCACTATGTGTTTCATCATTATCAACCCAAGAAATTGTTGCTTCATCTTCTGTAATATTTGTAACAGTTACACTTGATGCAACAGGAGAAGGACATGTAGGAATAGGTTCTACTGTGAAGTCATCTAAATTCCAAGATTCATCAGAAACAGCTGCTCTATAACGCAATGCTATTCTTCCTTCTGTGTCTTCTATTTCATCAAATAAATATGGTCCTGATAAATGAGATCCGTTTCTTTGTAATCCAACAGGTGTAACTGTTGCAACAACTACGAATGAACTTGTATCGGTTACGTTTGTTAAATATCCCACTTCCATTATTCCTGCATCTTCAACAGTTGCTGCTGTTGTGTTTGCATAGAAAGAAAGTTGTAATTCATTAAGCGGTGTTGCAAATTCAGGTAATGCAAGGAATCCGTTGCCTTTAAATTCAAGGGTTACTTCTCCTGAGTGTGCAGATGGTTGGTATCCTTCGTGGTATATACGAGGGAATGATCCATTATACCAACCTCCTGTTGATTGAAGTACATACCAACAAGCGAATAGTTGATTTGCTGCTTCTTGACTACCTAATACGCTTTCAAAATTTTCAAACCAGTTAGGTCCTTCTATTAAACCACAAGATGTATTGAAAGTGAATTGAGCTGTAACAGGAGAATAGTCGTCGCCACAAACAGATTGTAAAGTAAATCCGTAAGAAGTTGCCATTGTCAATTCTGATAATGTTACTGTATTACCTGTAACTTCTTCTACGATTGCAGATGCTGGGTCTGATATAAGATAATAAGAAAGTAAATAAGAATCTGCTTCTCCTTCCCAAGTTATTGTTGCACTATTTTCAGATACTTCTGCGATAGTTACTTCAGAAGGTCTTGTACATGTTGTTGCTGTTATTTTTAAGTTGTCTATTGCAGCAGCTGGTTGATCTCCATCAGAGCCATCGTTTCTCCAAAAGAATGCTATTTGTTTTGTTGTTCCAATCCAAGATTCTGGAATATTATAAGTAAACTCTGCCCAAGTGCCAGAATTAGACAACATATCACTTATAGGAGTACCATTGTAGTATTCTACAAGCGGGGTTGTTGCATCAAGAGCATAAACTCTCAAATAATCACATGTGCTTTCTCCTCCAACTTTATAATTAAAACTTAGAGAGTATTCCATTCCTGGTGCGAAATAAACCAACAATCCTGCTGTTGAGTTATCATAAGTATGTGTATAAGCATTTGTAACTCCGTTATCATTTGAGATATACATAGAACCACCTGTTGTTTCTTCGCTTTCTTCGTCTATAAATGCTGTTGCTGTTCCTATTGTCCATTTATTTATAGCATAATCATGATAATAAGAGAACTCTGTTACAGTTTCTGCATTTTCAAAATCTTGGAAATATGGTAATTCAATAGGCAATCTTGTGGTTGTAAATGTTACAGGATAAGTTTGATCGGTGTTATCTGCTGTACCACAATCTGTCATTACATATACTTCGTATGTTGTTTCTGGCAAAAGTTCTGTTATTGTAACAGATGTTTCAGAGGCATCTGATGTTTGCCATTCTTCTTCTCCTTGTTGTCTGTAATAAACAATCCATGCTTCGTGTTCTTCATTATTATCAATCCAAGAAACAACTGCATTTTCTGCATTTGCAACAACTGAAACACTTGTTCTTTCAGGAGCAGGACAATCTGGTATAGTTGTTAAGATAAAATTATCTAAATAAATTTGGTCATATTCACTATTCGGATTAAATTTGATTGCAAGATAATAATCTGTTCCTTCTTCTAATTCCCATTCAGTAAAAGGAACTGAGAATTCTTCAAAATCATAAGCATCAATTGTAATAGTGTTCATTCCAACAAATGTTGATAGATCTGTCAAACTTGTTGTGTATCCTATTGTAATAGTTGGTGGGTTATTATAATAATAAGAGAATGCTAAAAATCTTGCTTCTACTGTTGAAAGGTCTAAATCAAGAGCAGAACTATTTGCAATCATTGTTTGCGAAAAGCCAGTAACAAATACATTATCGTTAATTAACGGATATGTTCCGTAGTACGGATCTGTATATGTTTGCATCGCTGTCCAGCAATTTAGATGCTCAAAGTTTTCAACATATGGTAATTCACTAATAGATTCAATACAAAGAGTGTTAAATGTGTAAACATCTGACCAATTACTTACATCTTCACCTTCACAAGCAGAAGCAATTCTTACTTTATAATTTGTTGCTGGTTGCAAATCTGTTATTTCTATTGAAGCAGTAGTTGATGTTAATGTTTGACCTTGTTCCCAAGTTTGATTTGCTTGTGCGATTTGAACGTTATAAGAGTTTGCTAACGATACTCCGTCCCAAGTTAAATCAACACTTGTCATAGTTGCAAGATGCGACACGTTCATCGGACGAGGGCAAGTTAAGTTAAATAAAGAAACTTCATCTATTATAGTTCCTGAACCATTAAGATTTATAACATTAAAACTAACATAGATTTCTTCTCCATCATAAGCCGCCAAACTTATTTCGTGATATTCAAACAAACTTGCTATTTGAGGATAAGTTATTGTTTGAATAGTTGTCCAAGCCAACTCTTCTTCCGATGGAAATGCAACATCTACTGTAAGAGTTGTTTGAGAACTATAACTCGCATACGTACAAGCAAGCCAAAATGAAAGCGTTGTTGTTTCGTCTGCTGTGTAAAGAGGAAAAACTAATCTACCTCCGTCTTCTGTATCACTCACATAGGCTGATGTTGTACCATCGTGAACTGTACTTGTAAGTGTTGTCCAATCCCCAGTCGCAGTCCAACCTGCAGGAGGGAATGTACCACTTTCAAAACTCTCATTTATTGCCTGAGAGAATCCATTGGTTGTAATGAAAAACATTAAAACCAAAATTGATAATACTTTTTTCATTTTCTAATTATTTAATTTATAAAACATTATGCTTTTTGAGCCGAACCAAGTACATTTATTATTTTATGTTCATACATCAACTTCAAATTATCTCTTGCTGGACCAAGATATTTTCTTGGATCAAATTCAGCTGGCTTTTCTGATAGGATTTGTCTTACTGCTGCTGTCATTACAATACGTCCATCAGAGTCAATATTCACTTTACAAACTGCTGATTTAGCTGCTTGACGCAATTGTTCTTCTGGTATTCCTATTGCATCTTTCATTGCACCACCAAATTTATTGATTATTGCTACTTGGTCTTGTGGAACTGATGACGAACCGTGAAGAACAATAGGGAATCCTGGTATTCTTTTTTCTATTTCTGCTAAAATATCAAAACGCAATGGAGGTGGAATTAAAATTCCTTCTGCATTTCTTGTGCATTGTTCTGGACGGAATTTATTTGCTCCGTGAGATGTTCCAATAGATATTGCTAAAGAATCAACTCCTGTTTTCTTTACAAAATCTTCTACATCTTCTGCTCTTGTATAAGTACTGTTTTCTGCTGCAACATCATCTTCTACTCCGGCTAAAACTCCTAATTCTCCTTCTACTGTTACATCGTATTGATGTGCATAATCAACTACTTTTTTAGTAAGAGCAACATTTTCTTCGTATGGAAGATGTGAACCATCTATCATTACAGAAGAAAATCCATATTCTATACAAGACTTACAGATTTCAAAGCTATCGCCATGGTCTAAGTGTAAAACAATTGGAATTTCACAACCTAATTCTTTTGCATACTCAACTGCTCCTTGTGCCATGTAACGAAGTAAAGTTTGATTTGCATATTTTCTTGCTCCTGCTGATACTTGAAGTATTACAGGGCTTTTTTGTGCAACACAAGCTTGAATAATTGCTTGTAATTGTTCCATATTATTAAAGTTAAATGCAGGAATAGCATAGCCTCCTTGCATTGCTTTGGCAAATATCTCTCTTGAATTTACCAAACCTAAATCTTTGTAATTTACCATAACATATTATTTTTGATTATTATTCGATTGTATATTATTTAGTATTGATTGAATCTTGGAATATAACGACTTAGAACTCTTCACCAAAGGTAATCGCAAATTATTTTGACAAATATCAAGTACTTCTAAGGCTGCTTTTATCCCAACAGGATTTCCTTCTTCAAATATTGCTTTTGAGAATGGTAGAAGTTCTTCATGAAGGACTTTTGCTTTCTTATAATTTGATTTTAAGCAATAATTTACCATTTCACTCATTTGTTTTGGTAATGCATTCGCTGTAACAGATATTACTCCTTGCATTCCTAATGACATAAGTGGCATTACTAAAGCATCTTCACCAGAAACCACAGTAAAGTTTTGTGGTTTATTTGCTAAAATATCCATACACTGCATTATATTTCCAGAAGCTTCCTTTATACCTATGATATTTGGAAAATCATTTGCTAATTGCAAACAAGTATCTGCATTTATGTTTACTCCTGTTCTTCCTGGAACGTTATAAAGTATGATAGGTAGAGGTGATGCTTCTGCTACTGCCTTGTAATGTGCATAAATTCCTTTTTGATTTGGCTTGTTATAGTAAGGCGTTACAGATAAAATAGCAGAAACATTTGAAAAGTCAGCTTTTCTGATATTGTTTATTAAACTTCTTGTATCATTACCGCCCATACCTAAAACAATAGGAACTCTATTTGCTGTAACTTCTATTGCAAATTCTAAACATGCCAAAACTTCTTGATGATTCAACGTAGGATACTCCGAAGTAGTACCCATACAAACCAAGTAATCAACACCTCCATTTATAACATGTTCTATTAATTTCTCATAAGAAGTGAAATCAACATTACCCTGCTTATAAAACGGTGTTACAAGGGCAACACCTGTGCCTTGTATATCAAATTTTTTCATAGTACGTACATTAAAAATAAAGCGTCAAAATTACAGAAAAAAAACAACTTCACAAAAAAATCTTATTAAATTTACAAAACATTAGGTATCTTTGCAATGAATAAACACCTATATATATGAAACACGGTAGATATAATTATAAAATCACTTGGACATTATTGTTTTTAGGCATTATACTAATGCTCATCTTTCTTTTTTTCATTCACAACACTGTTACACAACTTAGAAATGAAGAAATTAAAAAAATAAAGCTTTGGGCAAATGCCGTAAGTAGAAAAATAGAAGTATTAGACAATGTAAAAATATTTTTTGATAATTTAGCTATTGACGAACATGCCAAAGTACAACAATTTATTACTGCTCACAAATACATTCTCTCTCAACCATTAGACAAAGAACTTAACTTCTATTACGAATTTATTTCAAATAATAGAACAATTCCTGTAATAATAACCGATGAGTTTGATAACATATTACTATCTCAAAACATCGAAATACCAAAGACTCAAACAAAACTATCTGGCAAACTTTTAGAAGATTTTTCGGTTAATCAACCAATAGAATACACAGCAAGCGATATAAAATTCAAACTTTTTTATTCAGAAAGTACGGTTTATTCCAACATAAAAAACACCTTATATTATTTAAGTTATGACTTTCTTTCCGAAATCGTCAATAATTCGGTTTCAATTCCTGTGATTATAACCGATAGTAGTCAAAACAAAATAATTGCTCACGGAAACATTGATGAAAAGCTATTAAAAAAACCTTTTTTCAATAAACTAATTTCAGAAATGGAGTCAGCAAATAATTCCATAGCAATCAATCTTCCAAATTATCCTAATGCTAAGATTTTTTATGAAAGCCCTACCTTCCTTACCTTTTTAAGATACTACCCTCCTATCTTTACTCTATTAATTATTTTATTTGCATTTTTAATTATTCAACTACTCAAAATCACTAAAAAGTCAGAAGAAAATTCTATTTGGATAGGAATGAACAAAGAAACTGCACATCAACTCGGTACACCTATTTCTTCGCTTATGGCATGGGTAGAATACTTAAAATTAAACCCAGAAAATGAAATGGTATGCACAGAAATTTCAAAAGACATTGACAAATTAAACGTTATAACCCAACGATTTTCACAAGTAGGTAAAACCCCTAAAAAAATAGAACTTAACATATTAGATGTAATACAAAACACTGTTGATTACATCAAAAAAAGAACCTCAAAAAAAGTCAATTACGAAATCATTTTACCAGAAGAAAATTGCATAAATATTGAGTTAAATCAACATTTATTTGAATGGGCATTAGAAAACCTAATAAAAAATGCAATAGACGCAATGAACGGAATAGGTGATTTAAGAATAGAGGTAAAAAATGAAAATAAAAAGATACTTATTGACGTAAGCGACACCGGAAAAGGAGTACCTAAAAGAGATTTTAAAAAGATATTTTCCCCTGGATTCACAACAAAAGAAAGAGGATGGGGTATGGGATTATCTCTTGTCAAGAGAATAATAGAAGAATATCATAAAGGAAAAGTTTTTCTCAAACAATCCTCTATTGGAAAAGGCTCAACATTTAGAATCATTCTTAAAAAAGAGAAATAATGGCTGGCATTTACATTCATATTCCTTACTGTTCGCAAAAGTGTATCTATTGCAATTTCTATTCGATTGCCACAAAAAAAAGCAAAGATAATTACATAAGAGCCATAATTAAAGAAATTGAAAAACGAAATACATATCTATCTACTCCTATCAAAACCCTATACTTTGGAGGAGGCACACCAACATGCTTAAACAAAGAGCAAATCACTAAAATCATCTTTGCTCTAAAAGAAAACCTTGACTTATCTCTCTTAGAAGAAGCGACAATAGAGGCAAATCCAGAAGATGCAAATCCAGAGTTTTTAGAACATCTTTTAAATCTTGGATTCAATAGAATATCATACGGAATACAAAGTTTTAACGATGATGATTTAAAACTTTTAAACAGAAGACACAACTCCAAGACAGCAATAAATGCAATAGAATTATCAAGAAAAGTTGGTTTTTCAAACATTAGTTTTGACCTTATGTTTAACCTTCCAAATATGACCTTAGAAAAATGGGAGAAGAACTTAGAAAAAGCAATTGAATTAAATCCAGAACACATCTCTTGCTACTCTCTCACTCTTGAAGAAGGAACAATGCTTGATAAGTTAGTCAATAAAAAAGTTATTTCTTTGCCTTACGAAAATGAATCAATTATTCAATTTAATAAAACAAAGAGTTATTTAGAGCAAGCAGGCTTTGAACATTACGAAATTTCAAACTATTGTAAACCTGGCTTCAAAAGCAAACACAACTCTTCATATTGGAGAGCAGAAGAATATCTTGGTCTTGGTGCATCAGCACATTCTTTTAACATCTCTTCTCGTTCTTGGAATCCTGAAAATATTGAAGAATATATTTCTAACATAAATAACAATATTCCTCCGTTTACCGAGATTCTTTCAGAAGAAGACAAATATAATGAATACATAATGCTATCTCTTCGCATCAAAGAAGGAATTGATGAAAAGTATATTGAAAATAATTTTCCACAATATCTCCCTCATTTCAAAAGACAAAAAGAAAAAGCCAAAGATTTATTTAAAAACCCTTGGCTTCTCAACGATAGAATTGCTCTTGAACTTATGATTTAATTTTATTTTCTCTCCCAAACTTCAAATCGAAAATTCACATTCTCTTTTTTATCAAACAACATAGGAGAAAGACGCTTTATTTCCCAAATATTTTCATCTGTTTCAGGAAAAAACACATCAGCTTCAAAATCTTTATAAACCCTTGTAATGTATAATTTATCTGCCTTAGGCAACAAAGCTTTGTAAAGACTTGCTCCTCCAATACAAAACACCTCATCTTTTTCCTCTTTCAAAACTTCCAACACCTTATCCACACTATCAAATAACTCCGCTCCATTAATTGCATAATCCTTTTGAGAAGAAACAACAATATTTCTACGATTTTTCAACGGTTTAAAAGGAAGACTTTCCCAAGTTTTTCGTCCCATTAAAACCGTTTTTGCATTTGTTGTTTTTTTAAAATACTTTAAATCCTCGCTTATATGCCAAAGCAAATCATTGTCCTTTCCTATTGCATTGTTTTGAGCAATCGCTACAATTAAACTTATCATACTGCAACCTCCGCTTTAATATGTGGGTGAGAAACGTAATTTTCTATTTTTATATCTTCGTATGTGAAATCAAAAATATCCTTCACCTCTGGATTAAGCACTAATTTAGGTAATTCGTATGGCATTCTACTTAATTGAAGTCTTGCTTGATCAAGATGATTCAAATAAAGATGAGCATCACCCAAAGTATGAATAAATTCTCCTGCCTTTAAACCACACACTTGTGCAATCATTTCTGTTAGCAACGCATAAGATGCTATATTAAAAGGAACACCTAAAAAGACATCTGCACTCCTTTGATAAAGCTGACAAGAGAGTTTGTTGTTTGCAACATAGAATTGAAAAACTATATGACAAGGAGGAAGGGCCATTTGTTCAACTTCTCCAACATTCCATGCACTTACAAGCATTCTTCTACTGTCTGGTGTATTTTTTATTTGGTGAATAAGTTGCGAAATTTGGTCTGTAATTTTTCCATCTACACCTTGCCATGCTCTCCATTGCTTTCCGTAAACCGGACCTAAATCATTCTCATCAGCCCACTCGTCCCAAATTGTTACTTTGTTATCGTGAAGATATTTTATGTTTGTATCTCCTTTTAAGAACCAAAGCAATTCATGAAATATCGAACGAGTATGTAGTTTCTTTGTTGTGAGCAAAGGAAAACCTTTTTGTAAATCAAAACGCATTTGATAACCAAAAACAGATTTTGTTCCTGTACCTGTACGGTCAGTCTTTTCGTTTCCGTTTTCTAAGATATGAGATAATAAATCTAAGTATTGTTTCATACTTACGCCTCCAAATTCATTAAATCCTTACCAATATCTCGTCTAAATGTCTTTCCTTCAAAATCTATCTTTTCAATATTTTCATAACACTTACCCAAAGCCTCTTGCATTGTAGAACCAAAACAAGAAATAGCGATAACTCTACCACCCGATGTTAGAATTTGAGAACCTTCTCCTGCTTTTGTTCCTGCATGAAACAAATTACAATCAACAACTCTTTCAAAACCTGTCATTACTTTGCCTTTTTGATAATCTTCCGGATAGCCTTTTGAAACTAAAAATACAGTTGTACAAACTTTTTCTGAGACTTTAAGTTCATATTCATTCAATCTGCCTTTTGCAACAAGTTCAAACGCTTCTACAATATCAGATTCTATTCTTGGAAATACGCTTTCTGTTTCCGGATCGCCCATTCTTACGTTGTATTCTATAACGTATGGTTCTCCCTCTACGTTCATAAGACCGATAAAGATAAACCCTTTGTATTCTATTGCGTCTTTTTGCAATCCTTCTATTGTTGGCTTTATTATTTTATTTTCTACTTTTTCTAAAAACTCTTTTGAAGCAAAGTTTACAGGAGAAACACTTCCCATTCCACCGGTATTCAATCCTGTATCTCCCTCTCCTATTCTTTTATAATCCTTTGCTTCTGGCAAAACGCAATAATGCTCACCGTCAGTTAAGACAAAAACGCTACATTCTATACCTTTAAGAAATTCTTCTATAACAACTTTTTCTGAAGCCTTACCAAATTTAGAATTTTCAAGCATTTGCTTTAATTCTTCTTCTGCTTCTTCTAATGTTTCGCTAATTACAACCCCTTTTCCTGCTGCTAATCCGTCTGCCTTTAAGACGTATGGAGCAGAAAGACTCTTTAAGAAATCTATTGCTTGATTTAGTTCATCTTTTCCAAAAGATTTATATCTTGCAGTTGGGATATTATGTCTTACCATAAAGTCTTTTGCAAAATCTTTACTTGACTCTAATGCAGCCCCTTTTTGTTTTGGTCCTATAACCATAAGATTACGAGTTCTTTCATCTTCAAACAAGCAATCAGCTATGCCATCGGCAAGTGGTTGTTCGTTACCTACAACAAGCATATCAATATTATTATCTATAATATATTGTTTTATTGCCTCATTATCCGAAGATATATTTACGCATTCTGCTATTTGACTAATTCCTACATTACCCGGTGAAACTATTAATTTACTTGTCTTTTTGCTTTCTGCGATTTTTTGTGCTATTGCGTGTTCTCTCGCTCCTGAACCTAATAATAATATTTTCATATCTTTAATTTTTATTTTTCATCGTTTACAATAGAGAAATCCATTTGTTTTTTCATCATATTTACTTTCTCTATTTTTATTTTTATTTTCATTCCTAATTGATATATCTTACCTGTATTTTTCCCTACATAGCGGAAATTATCCTCATCTAAGGCATAAAAATCATCATCAATCGCCTTTATAGGAACTAATCCCTCACATTTGCTTTCATCTAATAAGACATAAATACCCCATTTGCTTACTCCTGAAATCACACCTTCAAAAACACCTCCTATTTTATCTAAAAGAAACTCTGCTTGCTTATACTTAACGCTCATTCTCTCTGCTTCGGCTGCTTTTTTCTCCATATTAGAACAATGTTCACATCTTTGTTCAAAGACTTCTTTATTAACGCTTGGCTTATCTTCAAGATATAATTCCAAAAAGTCTATGAACCATTAAATCAGGGTAGCGTCTTATTGGTGAGGTAAAGTGAGTATAATATGGAAATCCTAAGCCATAGTGTCCTATATTATCGGTTGTATAAATTGCCTTACTCATTGTACGAAGAGCAATCATACTTATCATTGTTTGTTCGCCTTTTCCGTTTATTTTTTCAAAAAGTGAATTAAAACTTTTCGCTAATGAGCTACGGCTTTTATCGTTTAGGGTGTAGCCAAACTTTCCTATCAATTCTTTAAATATGTTTAATTTTTCTTGATTTGGCTCATCGTGTACTCTATACACAAATGTCTTGGCTTTATTCTTTTGTTTTTGTTTGCCAATAAACTCTGCAACTTTCTTATTGGCCAAAAGCATAAATTCTTCTATCAACCAATTGGCTTCTTTTGATTCTTTGACATACACTCCTATTGGTTTAGCTTTTTCATCTAAATGAAACTTTACTTCTTCGCTTTCAAAATTGATTGCACCTGCTTTAAAACGCTTGTTTCTCATTATTTCGGCAAGCGACCACAAAGGAAGTATATACTCACTATATTCTCCCGCTTTGTCTTCTATTACTTTTTGTGCTTCTTGATAAGTAAATCTTCTATTAGACTCTATTATAGTTTTACCAATCCATTGATTGACAATTTCTGCCTTTGGTGTCATTTCAAAAACAACTGAAAAGCAAAATTTTTCTTCTCCTTGTCGTAACGAACATACTCCATTGCATAATTTTTCTGGAAGCATCGGTATTGTTCTATCTACTAAATAAACCGACGTTCCTCTCTCGAAGGCTTGTTTATCTATTTCTCCACCTTGTTTTACATAGTAACTTACATCTGCAATATGAACTCCTACTTCGTAATTGCCGTTTGAAAGTGCTAAAAGTGATAGCGCATCATCAAAATCCTTTGCATCATCAGGGTCAATCGTAAAAGTAATTCTATCTCTGAAATCTTTTCTATTTTTAATCTCTGCTTGCGGTAATTGAAGTGGTATTTCTGCTGCTTCTTTCTCTACTTGCTCTGGGAAAAACAATGGAAAATCAAATTCAGAAAGAATTGACTGCATTTCAACATCATTATCGCCCGGTTTTCCTAATACTTTAAGAATTTTTCCAAAAGGATTATTAGCACTATCAGGCCATTCTGTGATTTCTGCTAAGACTTTATCTCCATTTTTTGCTTTTCCAACACAATCAATCGGTATAAAAATATCAACAGGCATAAAAGAAGAATCTGGAATCACAAAGGCATATCTTTGATGTGTTTCTAAAACACCTACAAACGAAGTCTTTGCCCTTTCAATCACCTCTATAATTTGTCCTTCTCTTTTTCTATTCTTACGTTGTGGGAAAAGATATACCTTAACCTTATCCCCATGAAGTGCATGATTTGTATTATTGTGAGAAATGTAAATATCCTCACCTTCCTCCACAATAACGTATGCTTTACCTGTTTGTTTCATATCAACCGTTCCTACAATGTAGTGTTTAGGAAGCACATTACTTGTAAGATAGACAGGATTTAGCTTATATTTTCCTTGTTTTTCTTCCGATATTATATTCTCTTGCGACATTGATTTTAGATAATTTTGCACCATTTGTTTACCTGCTTTATCAGATAAACCAAGTCGAGACGATATTTGTTTATAATTGAAAAGAGAATTTGGGTTTAACGCAAATATTTTTAGTATAGAAGTCTTAAACTCAGAGTTTTTTTCTTTTTTTTCTGCCATAACAAAGGATATTTCTTTGCAAAGATATATAATTTCTTTGTTTTAGAAAATTATTTCTTTGATTTAAAAAAATATTTCCTTGATTTATTTTCTTAATTCTTTGATTTAATAATTGCGTTTTTTGTTTTATCTTTGCCAATTGATTTTTCATTAAAATAAGTTTAAATATGATAGAGATAGAAAGCAAATATAATCCAGCAATAGTTGAAGATATAAATGGTATTCTGCTTGGTTAGAAAACAAATGTTTTAGTTCTAAACCAGATAATCGTAAAGCTTTTACAATCGTTATTCCACCTCCTAACGTTACAGGTGTACTTCACATGGGACACATGCTAAATAACACCATTCAAGACGTGCTTGTGCGCCGTGCAAGAATGAAAGGATTTAACGCTTGTTGGGTTCCAGGTACCGACCACGCATCTATTGCAACCGAAGCAAAGGTTGTGGCAAAATTAAAAGAAGAAGGAATTGACAAAAAAGACCTTAGTAGAGAAGAATTCCTATCTCACGCTTGGCAATGGAAAGAAAAACATGGTGGCATCATACTTGAACAATTAAAAAAACTAGGTGCATCTTGCGATTGGGAGAGAACACGCTTTACAATGGAAGAGGCACTTTATGAATCTGTAATAAAAGTCTTTGTAGATTTATATAACAAAGGGTTAATATATAGAGGAGTTCGCATGGTCAATTGGGATCCTGCCGCACTCACTGCTTTAAGCGATGAAGAAGTAATATTCAAAGAACAAAACTCTAAATTATACTACTTAAAATATAAAATAGAGGATTCAGATGAATATTTAATTGTAGCAACCACACGTCCTGAAACAATTTTAGGCGACACAGCAGTTTGCGTTCACCCAGAAGACGAAAGATATTCTCACTTAAAAGGAAAGAAAGTAATAATCCCTAGTAGGACGTTCAATTCCTATAATATTTGATGAATACGTAGATAGAGAATTTGGAACAGGAGCGTTAAAAATAACACCTGCTCACGACATTAACGACTATAATTTAGGAATTAAGCATAAACTTGATTCAATTGATATATTCAATGACAATGGAACTTTAAACGAAAACGGAAAACAATACGCAGGTTTAGACAGATTTGATTGCAGAAAGAAAATTGCAAAAGATCTTGAAGCAGCAGAGTTAATGTTTAAGGTAGAAGACTACAACAATAAAGTAGGTTGTTCAGAAAGAACAGGAGCTGTAATAGAACCAAAATTATCTCTTCAATGGTTTTTGAAGATGGAAGAATTAGCAAAACCAGCTCTTGAAGTTGTAATGAATGATACAATAAAATTCCACCCAGCCAAGTTCAAAAACACTTACCGTCATTGGATGGAAAACGTAAAAGACTGGTGTATTTCTCGCCAACTATGGTGGGGACAAAGAATTCCTGCATATCATCTTCCAAACAGAGAATTTGTTGTTGCAGTATCAGCAGAAGAAGCATTGAAAAAAGCACAAGAACTTTACCCAACAGAGAATTACACACTCAATGACTTA
>RHMF01000598.1_pt1 | contig 15582 bp, 26 predicted proteins | sample 5365151 | NCBI WGS metagenome assembly RHMF01 (sample SAMN10266501, study PRJNA497801) | feces metagenome | isolation source: feces | host: Bos taurus | place: China: Prairie of Fairy Mountain | collected 2017-08-14 | reverse complement strand
TTCGTCGTGAGACTAACGAGATCGAGCGCGCGAAGCTTAAGAATGGCATTATCGGCGAAGTTGTGAAAGGAATTCTTGGCGGCTGCAGAATCGGCCAGGCGTATCTTGCTTTGCGGGATGCGTTTGCGTTCGAATCTGAGGGCGTGATCAGCTCGCCCTTCAGCAAAAAAGTGATATCTGACACAATCACACCAAAGATCTAACTTCGGATGGAGAGGCTCTATTACAGGGCCTCTTCTTTCTTTATTTTTCGCGATTTTTTCATCGCCTTAAGTGGAATACTGTAGAAAGGAGAATGCTATAATGTTGTGGATTCTGATCATTATCGCCATCTTGAGCATTTGGCAGATCGGCCTTAGGGCCTTTGCCAGAGGCATCAAGAATGGTGCAAAGAAAACGCTGAACTACTACGAGAGGCATCGGAGACAGTAATTCGTAGACACTGAGAGGTCGTGAAATACGTACACGGCCTCTCTGTTTCTTTTCACATTTTAGGAGGTATATAATGAGCACGAGTAATTACGCAGAATTGTTAAAAATAACTGTCAAAAGCCAGAAAGAACTTGATAGAATCCCGGATGATTATGCTGGTAAAATCTTTATCGGGTTCGGCGATCCTTTATCTCCAGCCATTGTGGAGAAATCATATAAAGGTCTTGTCGTGGCCCTGGGGTTTAGCGACGTTATAGCTCGGAATAATAGCACTATTCTGGCTCGGGCAGATAGCTTTGTTGTGGCCTGGGGAAATAGTTCAGTTCATCGCCTGGGCAATAGCCCTGTCGTGACCTGCGGATGCTTTGTTGGGTGCGATGATCCTTGGCTCGGGGGTGACCATCATGCGTAAGGTTTTATTCCGTGGAAAGCGGGCCAATAACGGCGAGTGGGTCTACGGATTTCCTTTTGCATACAAAGCAGTATTGGACGTAGAAGGAATTGAGACTTGGGATGGAAAGAAATACAGGATTGACCCATCAACTGTAGGACAGTTTACTGGTCTGTACGACAAGAACGGTAATATGGTTTTTGAGGGAGACATTCTTGACATGTCGATCTTAGGACCTGATCACGGCCTTAAGGCTGTGTCGATAGAGCATGGAGCAGCCGGGTTCTATCCTTTACATCCCGACGAAGAACATGAAAAAGATCGCCGCTGGCGTAGTTTTTGGCACGATGACGAGCAAGAAGTTTGGGACCCCAAATACTTCACAATTGTCGGCAATATTCATGACAGTATAAAGGGGGATGACTGATGGGTGCCGATTGCGTGCGTGAAATCTTATTCCGCGGGAAGCGCATTGACAATGGAAAATGGGCATACGGTAACCTGCTTCAGTATCGCAACGGGCAGAGCGCTATCCTTGTTAAAGTTGGCGGATTAAGGGTGTTGCCTGTTATTCCCTTTACTATTGGCCAGTTCACCGGCCATACCGACAGGAACGGCACAAAGATATTTGAGGGCGATATTGTAGATATGACCGGAGAAGAATGGGACGAGGCCGGTCAAAAATCTCCAATATGTGCAGTCAAGTTCGACAAATTTACTGGCGGATTCGAACCGTTTGCAACTTATGATTGCGATTGCGGAGCATATATCAATGCAGGCGGATGCATGGTTATTGGCAACCGCTGGGACAATCCAGAATTACTTGAGGTAAAAAGCGATGGCTGATATTCTGAATTTTGTCTTTCTTTCGGTTTGCATAATCATCCTGTCTATCAGACTTGTAATAGCAGAAGGGAAAATTTCAGAACTGAAAGGCAAGGTGAATTCCATACTTATCGCAATGAGGGATAAAAATGACAAAAAGAAGTAGTTATGATATGCGCCCGGTGTTGGAGGTAGCTTTGCAAATTATCGCTAACATCAAGGTAGGGAGGGGTAGCAATGCCTGGCATCATCATAAAAGACATGCAGAAGGAGGCGGGAAGGATGGTTAAGGTAGTATGTGATTGCTGTGGACAAGTAATGATGAGATGGATCCGCGTAGTATCCACACCACAAGCGAAAGAACCGTGGATGAATGTTGCAGATTTACTCAAGTACGGAAGCGCAAGAGATATATGCGAAGAATGTTATAAAAATTTTCTGGAAAGAATGGTCGAGGATGTCTGAATTGAAAAACCTGTTTGAGCCGCGACCGATTGACCCGGGTATGATTATCAAAAGTATTTTGGAGTATAATCCTGAAGAAGAAAAAAGAAAAGAAACCTACATGAAAAACTGTCCGCATGTTGAGTTTGAACAAGATATGGGCGCACATATTCCGATTTGCAAGCTGTATGGATGTCCGTGCCATGTTCAATGCTTGAGAAACGTTTTTGAGCCGTCGGAAGGAGGGACGGACAATGGCTGAATGGGTTCGCAATGGCCATGAATGCTCGGCATGTGGATTCTGTCTTCCTTATTCGGCGGAATGCTATGAATGGCTTGAGCAAGGAGATAGTGGCTATGTCGTTAAAGCGCTTGACAGGGATAATAAAGTTAAAATCGAGGTCATTGCCGACAAAGATCCGCGGCTGATGGTTCGTTATTTGGGTTATTTTAACGACGGATGGCTTACACTTTGGAGCGTCGGTATGCAAATCAAATACTGCCCGATGTGCGGGAGGAGGTTGACAAATGGCTAAACTGAAGCCGGTGGAAGTTATCATGAAAATTGACTTTGCCGCAAGCAACGGGCTGGATATTGTAGCTCATGCGGAAAAAGTTTCCGAATTTGTGCGATGCAGGGATTGTCATTATTTCTATAATGGTAACGATGAAAAGTACTGCATTAACCATAGAGGCCTTGTCGTGACAGACAAAAACGGTTTTTGTTGCCATGCCAAAAGGAGGGATGACCATGAGTGAGCCTATACACTTTGACGTTGAAGTCGTTTACAATCAGTTGGATCGTTATGGCTGTAGTTCTTGCAAACATGTGAAAAACTCTATATTTAAAGAGCCATGCGTGTCTTGCCGCATCGATCACGAGAAAGCAGGCCATAAGCCCACCCGATACGAACCGAAACTTTGCAGTACGAATACTACTGACTGCGAAAGCTATAAAATTAATATTTGATATTTTAAGAAGGGGGAAAATGCACAAATGAACGAAATCGATTATGCAAAATTATTAGAAATTACTGTTAAAAGCCAGGAAGAACTTGATATGATCCCGGACAATTATGCTGGTAAAATCTTTATCAAGTTCGGAACGCGGTTACTTCCAGCCTTTGTGAATAAAATGTGGAAAGGCTATGTCATTGCCTGCGGCAACAGCTCTGTTGTGGCCTGGGGCAATAGCTCTGTTGAGGCCTGGGATAACAGCTCTGTTGAGGCCCGGGATAACAGTTCTGTTAAGGCCCGGGAGAATAGCTATGTTGTGGCCTGGGAGAATAGCTCTGTTGTGGCCTGGGATAACAGCTCTGTTCTGGCCAGGGGTAATAGCTCTGTTGTGGCCTGGGGGAATAGCTCTGTTGTGGCCTGGGATAACAGCTCTGTTGTGGCCCGGGATAACAGCTCTGTTAAGGCCCGGGATAACAGCTCTGTCATTGCCTGCGGCAATAGCTCTGTTGAGGCCTGGGGGAATAGCTCTGTTGTGGCCTGGGATAACAGCTCTGTTGTGGCCTGGGGGAACTCTCAAATCACGAATTTCCAGCCTACGGAGGCAAGAATCCAGATCTCCGGTAATTCCCGCATTGTATATAATCCGAAGACCGTCGAGGAGTATGTGTCTTTTTATGGCATCAAGCATAACAAAAAGACTGGTCGGTTCTTCAAAGCGGTTCATCGCGCTGAAGACGGTACTCTCTACTCTGACTATAACCACAGTTTCCGCTACATGATCGGAGAAACTATTCGTGAGGTATGCAACCCTGATGTAACTAAAAGATGCTCGTATGGCATTCATATCGCCCATCTTGATTGGGCCCTTAACTTCGGTGCTACTTGGAGTAATCTCGCAATTATCGAAGTGGAGACTGATCTTGACAAGGTGGTTGTCCCCGTTACCGGAGATGGTAAAGTACGTACTTCTGAAGTGAAAGTGCTTCGTGAAGTACCTCTCAAGGAATGTGGTGCCTACGGAGAAATGTTGGCGAGACGTCGTTTGCGTTACCTCTTGGGCAAAATAAATCCCTCTAAAACGTAGAAGAGGGAAACAATGAATGTGATTGAAAAAGTTCTGAAAGCTGTTGCTGTTTGCCCTAACTGCCAATGCTGTCCGTATGAAGATTTTTCAACCAGATACTGCGGTAACTGTAAAGAACTCAGGAGAAAGGACGCAGCAACCGGGAAACAGCTCTTAGAGGCAATCAGAAGAACAGAGGAGGCTCGATAATGCCTGAATTAAAACCGTGCCCGTTTTGTGGTGGATCAGCAAAAATCTATGCAAGCACAATGAGAACATATCCAAATCACGGAAAGCATTATTGCTACTGTGAGAAATGCCTGGCTTCTGGTCCATCTTTTTCGGATCTCGAAAATGACGGAAGCAGCGTTTTCAAAGCAATAGAAGCTTGGAATAGGAGAGATGAGCTTACGGACGTAATGACTGCAAAAGTAAAGCTCCGCGGATGCGGCCTTTGCAAAAATGAGCATGTCCGCCTTGAACGGTTGCCTAACGGGTTCTGGCATGTTGTGTGCGACAGATATGCTTGCGACCGAAAAGTTGATCACTATTACGACAATCCAGACGAAGCAGTCTATCAGTGGAACACTAAGAATTATGGTTTAATATAGGTCATCCGAACCGGAATCTGGCATGCCGCAGAAAAAACACCGACTAAGATGGAGCAATAAAGAAAGGAGGTGAAACTATGATTCCTTGGATCAAAGTTGGAGCTGGGCTCGTTATCGGCGCAGAAGTAGGCCATCAGATTGTGGTTGCGGCAAAAGTTGCGACTGGTAAGCTGATCGCCTGGTTGCACGACGAGCTGGAAAACGAAGAAAACGCCGCCTAACATCCAAAAAGAGATCGTGTCGACTTGATGCGGTCTCTTTATTTTTGTCTATCTAAAAGGAGGAGACATGGACGAAGTGTTCATTCGCACGCCATTCGCAAAGAGGATTATTAAAAAGGCCATTGAAAAAGCGGTAAAAAAGGCCATCGGGAGAGCAGTTGATATTGCGATCAATGACATTGCCCTTACCCATAAGACCCAAGAGAAGTTCCGGCTTAAACTCGATCTTATTGCTGAGATGAGTGAAGCAGAACTCCTTGCTCTTGTCGAACAAATTGGATGATGCGCCATGCGTGTACATATTAATCGTAAATGGTTGCCAGCCATCCTGACCGCTATCTCTGCTGTTGGGACAATCGCGACAGGATACTTTGCGGCCAAGGCCGGCTATAAGTCCGTCGACAAGATCGAAGAAGCCGTAAAAGACAAGGGCGAAGATCTTACTGTCAGGGAAAAAGTCAAGACCGTTGGCGCGATGTATATTCCAGCTGTTGTTTGCGGAGTCGTTACAATCGCCAGCAGTCTTGGCGGGTATGCTGTAGGCCGCAAAATCAATCTCAGCCTTGGCGCGGCGTATCTTGCTGCCAGAAAAAGAAGTGAAGAGTATGAAGAAGCAGTAAAAGAAGAATACGGGGAGGAGGCACATGCAAAAAATCTGACAAAGTTGGCCATACCAGATGTCGAACGGGCTCAAGATATGAAGCTCCAAAGCGAATGCCTTGGATCAGTTTGCAAGCTCGACTGGAATGCACCGGACGAGGAACGAACGTTTCTTGATGCTTGGTCTGGCAAATATTTCATCAGCACAATAAACCGAGTGACGGACGCGGAAGCGTGTTTGAACAGGAACTTTGTACTCCGTGGGCGCGTTCCAATTGAGCAGTGGTACGAATTTCTTGGAATCCAAAAGCCCGAGAAATGCAAGGAAGCAGATTATTGCTGGGAAATTGAAGACGAACTGTGTTGGATTGATTTCAATCATTATCGTCTAACGACCGATGACGGATTTGAAGCGTATGTAATCGAATTTGCATGTGCGCCATATCCCGATCCTGGCTATATTTACATGTGAGGTGCTCGATGGATAAAGTGAAAAAATTCCTGCAAAAAGTTATTGGCTATCTGTTGGAGCCGATAATGCTCCTGGTGCTTGAAATCATATTTTTACTCGTCCCTGATGACTATTTCTCTGACGGGGACTAAAAGGAGGTAGCATACACAATGAAAATCATTAATACGGAGCGACAAGCTGGAAAAACCGATGGGCTGATTTTTACGGCTTATGCGACTCATGCTTTGATCATCGCGCCAACAAAGGATATGGCAGAGCAAATACGTGCTCGAGCTGAGAAGCTCGGATACGATATTCTATACCCCAGGGGATTTGATGAATACATGCGCCTGCCTTTCCTGTCCGTCAAAGGCGCCGATAATAATCCACCGATTCTTATCGACGAAGCGGCCCTTGAATGTGGATATGGCCGTTTATCGATCCTGGAAGAGGCATTATGCCACCTGTTCAATGCTAATGTCTTAGCAATAACCATGTCTGAACCGCAAATCAAAAATCTGCATAAAAATGAGGAGGTACAAAATGTTTAAACCCGGAACAATGTTCGGCGTCATCGCCCTGATTCTTGGTGGCATTGCTGACTATTTTAACGGCAAGCAGATGGAAGCTGAGGCCCGCGAAATCGTGCGCGAAGAACTCGAACGCCACGGGATCAGTTACAATGACAACTGATCAGGTATACGATGCCATTTCCATCATAGATATTCCTGTCGCAATGACTGAAGAAATCGCGGTAAAAGCTTCTGCAATGGTGGTTGCACGAGACGACATCATTAAACTACTGACGGAGCGGCCATTTGACGATCCTGAAGAAATCTTGTGGGAGTTCCGCGTGGAAATGGAATTTCTGGCACATTCGCTGAAATCATGTGAACAAACAAATCCGTATCTCATTGCCAATGATTATGCCGAGACAATCCTTGCAATGATCGAGTATCCATGTGACGAGTAATAGGAGATGCATATGTTTAAGTTTAATACAATCACGGCGGTGATTAAGCAGATCGGTAAAAGGGCAAAAAGCAATAGCCCGTTGATCGGCTTGATCGCGGCCGGGCTTGGTTTCACCGGTTCGATCGTGTCCACTGCCACAGCAACTGTCAAGGCGGTAAAAAACACCGAGCAGGTGGAAGATGAAATGGGCGAAAAGCTGACAAAAAAAGAACTGCTTAAGGAAAACTGGAAGTATTACATTGCTCCCGGGTTGCTTTGGGCTGGCAGCGTTGCAAGTTTGTGCCTTGCTGCAAAAGGGTACGATAAGAGTATTAAATCGCTTGCGTCCCTATACGCAGCTTCGCAGACCGCAAAAAATCAACTTGAAGAGCATGTGCGAAGCGCTCTTGGGGATGAAAAATACGAAGAAGCCCAAGAAGAAATTGCCCAAAAGGCGCTGGACAACAACCCAGTTACGAACGCCACGATCCTCGAGACCGGGCATGGGTCTTACTTGTGTTACGACCAGATGTCCGGAAGATATTTTCGGTCAAGTGAAGACTGGATCCAGCGGGCAGTAAACATGTTCAACAACGAAATCTGCACACGAAAATGCGGGTTATCGTATAACGACCTCTTTGATGCCATTTCGCCAAATTTCGATGCGATCGGGTTCGGCGAAGAAGTGGGATGGGGGCCAGACCGAGGCGTCGCGGACATCCGAATTACGACCAAAAAGGCCTCTACCGGTGAACCATGCCTGGTCATGCGATATAATCGGGAACCCTACAGGCAATTCGACTGGTACGGATAGAGGTATATTCGCGAAAAAATCACCTGCTATAATGGACATAAGTCCAAAAATTATATTTGGAGGTAAATACAATGGAAGAAATCACTAATGCTGTGGAGACTACGGAAGCTACGGAAACTACTGAAGCTACGGCTACCGGTGAAACCAAGAAATTCGGAATCGCTGAATACGGTATCCTTGTCGCCGCCGGTTATGGTGCGTACTGCGCCGTCACCGATGGGTCCAAGGCTATCGCAAAAGCGATCAAGAAGTTCAAGGCCAAGCGGGCCGCGAAGAAGGCTGCAGAGACGGCTCCGGCGCCTTCCGCAGAGAAGGAAGAAGTTACCGCCGAAAAGGCGGGCTGATGTCCAAGGAGAGGTTCCAATACGGAGCCTCTCCCTCTTTATTTTTTTTTCTCGAAAGGAGATAACGTATGGCGGAAGAAACTGTAGTTCGGCCTCAGGAAGCACCTGCTGCGAGAGATGAGGTTGAACATAAAAAGCAAGTAACTACCGGTAAAGTTACCGTCAAAAAGAAGTCAGAAGGTCGCAGATTGCTTGAAACGTTCTTTGAGGGGGATGTCAAGCAGGTTGGCAAATCCGTGTGGGAAGATCTTCTCGTTCCCGCAGTCAAAGACATGCTCTACGGCGCCTTTGACCAGGCGTTTCGCGGGATAATCTATCGAGACTACAACGGCCGAGGCCGCGATCGTGATCGCTCCGACCGATTCGGGTCTCGAAGAGAGGACTTCACAAGATATTCGGACAGAAATCGGAGAAGCGATCGGGTTAGAGATGACCGCGAGAATGTCTACGACTATGGTGAGCTATTTTATGAACGCCGTGAAGACGCTGAGAACGCCAAGCTTGAGATCTACGACTTGCTAGATCGTTATGGCACGGCTACTGTCGGTCATCTGTATGAAGCATCAGGCCTCAAGGTCAGGCAAACAGACTTCAATTACGGCTGGCGAAATCGTGACCGTAGGGAAATCTATGTGGACTCCTGTCGTGGTGGATATTTGCTGAAGACCCCCAGGCCTAAGGCTCTCGATTAAATAAAAAGGAGGATTTGCAGTGAAGGGATATTATGTCCCATATGGTTACAAAGGATTCATCAATGGAAAGTATATGCTTTTTGCCAGTGAATCCGATTATGTAGAATATTACGAATCTATTTTTTCTTCGAAAGGAGACGAATAACAGCAATGAGACTTAAGGCGATCTCTAACATTGCTCGTAACCTGGTTCGCAGGGGACGGTTCTTTGTTAGACGGAATAGCCCTGCGATCCTCATGGTCACTGCCGGCGTATCTGGTGTCGGATGTGTCGTGAGCGCGTGTGTAGCAACCAAAAAGCTTGATCCCGTGATCGAGCATCACAATGAAACTCTGAACGAGACGAAGGCAATCATCGAGAACGAGCCTGAGCACTTCGATGAGAAGCAGGCTCGGCGGATGATCACGAGGGTTTATATTCATACGGCCTTTGAAATTGCTAAGCTGTATGCCCCCGCTTTTGCGCTCGGTCTTGCGACCATCGGATGCATAACAGGAGGATACAAGATCCAAGCAAACCGCATTGCATATTTGTCAAGCGCTCTTACGGCGGCACAGCAAAAGATCCGGGTTCTCAAAGAAAACGAGAGAGATCGGGATCTTGAAAGCATTGAAGACCCCGAAGAGCGCAAAAAGAAAGCAGAAGATTATCCGGTTAACGGCAATGAAGCTTTTGAGCTGTGGTGGTCTACTGGCGATGAAAAGTTCCTCGACCCTCGAGTCTATGGAGCTTTTGCTAATCCGAGACAGATTCGCCAAGTAGAAGAATTTTTTAATAAGATTCTTCCCATTTGGGGAATCGTTTATATGAACGATATCCACGTCGCGCTCGGAAAGTCTCGAGACAAAAATGCATCGCAAGCAGGCTGGGTCTGGAATCCGAATGGTGGAGATCACCAAATCGATCTCGGCCTGAAGAATCCCAAGAACTCCGACTTCATGAGTGGCAATGATACTTCCGGATGCTGGATCGTTCCGAATTGCCAGGCGTATATTCTCGATAAGGCCACGGCATCTCTTAGCGATTCCTGGGCGTACTACAACGACCCCAAGAACCGGAGGGTAGCATGAAGCACGGACTTGGATATTTTCTCTCAGCTAGCGGAGGCTTTGTAGCCGGTGCGCTTGTTATGCGACTGCGAATGGAGCGCAAGCATCGCGAAGAGCTCAAAACGGTCCGAGAAGACTTGTATACGCAATATAAGGCAAAGCTCGCCGAAAAGACCGAAGAAGCTACAAAGGACGTTCTGGCTGCGTATGAGGAGGCAAAAACCGAACTTTGTGCGCTTCGTACGAAAAAGAAAGACGAGGAACTCTTCGCTCAGATGAAGGCGGTTATCGGGCATGACCCAACGCCGCTTGAGATGCAAGTGCAGTCCGCAAACGCGTATGTCATACGGCCAGATGAGTTCGGATGCAATGATGGGTACTCTCGCGCAAGATACATATTCTTCCCCGACCAAGAAGAGTATCTTAATGCAGATACACAACTGCTTGCCGACCCTGATGAAGTAAAAACCGTTTTCGAGGATGTTCATCCGGACGAGCACTTTGGGCAGTTCGATGACGATGTTGTCTATGTCCGAAATGATGACCTCAAGATGGATATCGTCATTTATCGTGAAGAAAGCGTCCCTGATCAAGAAGAGTAAGGAGGAACACCGTGACGACGACTGAGCTGGAACATTTATATTTCAACTGGTTGTACCGGCTCGTCTGTGATGACCGGTATGACGGAAATGGCAGGAATTCCTACCAAAGGCTTCTGACTTTTCTTCACAAGACAACATTCCGATGGAAAGGTCGGCCAGAGTATGACCGCTCACGTGCTTTGGATGGTATCGATCTTCGTTATGAGTTCGGATATCGAAAACACATCAGCGAAACGAGCATTGCCCAGCAACTGGACACCCGTGAATGTTCGATTCTGGAAATGATGATAGCATTGTGCGTGCGGTGCGAAGACATCGCATATGATAATACATATGGCGATCGTACCGGAACTTGGTTCTGGTACATGTTAAACAGCCTCGGTCTGGCTTCGATGAATGACTTGGAATACGACGAAAACATTGCAAGGAGAGTCATTGAAGATTTTCAGACCGGGAACTATGCACGAAACGGAGAGGGCGGGCTGTTCACCCTCTCCGAAACAACAGAAGACGTTCGGGATCATGAGTTGTGGTGGCAAATGTCCCATTTTCTTTCAGAACAAGGAATTTAAATTTTTGGGGAGGTGATCGCCATGGTCTCGCCCTTTAGAAGGGATGGCTATGGATAGAAAAATCCTTTTTGGAGGGGCTGTGGAAATCCATGCCCGCCGTAAAAAAGTCGGAGTGACTGAGATCCTCCCACTGTTTCGTGCTGTACCGTCCGATGAACTGATGATCCGTGGTGGTAAATTTCGTGCCGTATGGATCGAAGAACGAGGGCTGTGGAGCACAAATGAGTATGATGTCTTGGCGATTATTGATGGCGAACTTCGGCAATTCACGGAACGCTACAACAACGAGGCCGCAATGCCGGGCGAAATTGTTTGCACCCTTTACATTCGCGAAACTGAGAATGGAATTATCGATAGATGGCACAAGTATGTTGAGAAACAGCATCTCGGATACTATCGCCCACTCGACCAGACTCTTGTATTTGCAAACGATACACCAAAAAAGACCGATTACGCAACAAAAAGATTGCCATATTCTTTGGCGAAAAGCGATACGCCAGCATATGACGAGTTATTGACGAAATTGTATGCTCCAGAAGAACGGCATAAACTTGAATGGGCTATCGGTTCGATAATTGCTGGAGATTCGGTAAATCTGCAGAAATTTGTTGCCTTGTACGGTGCTGGAGGAACCGGCAAGTCAACCGTGTTAAAAATCATTAAAAAGTTGTTTGGTGGCGACGAAATTGAAACTCCGGACCCTCGAGATAGATACTGGGCGGTATTTGACGCAAAAGCGCTTGGTTCTGGTGGGTCTTCCGGTGATTTCTCGCTCGCGGCTTTTCGCAATGACCCATTAGTGGCGATACAAGATGACGCCAAATTAGACAAAATCGAGGATAATACCAAGTTTAATGCCTTAATTGCTCACGAGTCTATTTTGGTAAACGAAAAGAACACCCAACAATATGAGAATTCGTTCCGTGCATTTTTATTTGTCGGCACAAACACACCTGTTAAAATCACGGATGCAAAATCTGGTTTGATTCGAAGACTGATAGATATTTCGCCGACAGGAGAAAAGTTCTCTTATGCAAAATATCGTAAGTTGATGGACCAGATCGAATTCGAGCTTGGTGGAATAGCTTGGCATTGTCGGGAAGTTTATCTTGAAAACCCACGTGCCTATGACAACTATACTCCGAGAAACATGATTGCCGCCACAAATGACTTTTATAATTTTGTCTCAGAATACTATTTCGTATTCAAAGAAAATGACGGCACCACATTGACCGCAGCATGGAAGCTCTATAAAGAGTACATTGAGGATGCAAATTTGCAAGACCGTCTTGGGAAAACAAAATTCGGACTAGAGCTCAAGAATTATTTTCATGAGTTCCATGAACGGACGGCCCCCATGGAAGACGGAAAACGCCTCAGGTCCTATTATTCAGGCTTCCGCTATGACATATTTAATCAGCCTGACACAAGTTCCGAGTCACCGGTCGACAAATCAGAAACAATGACTTTGGAAAAGTTCGGGTTTGGCAAATTTAGATCAGCGTTCGATGCAGTTGCCGCCAATTATCCCGCACAATATGGAAACGATGCTGGCAAACCGACAAATAAGTGGGCCAACATCACGACAACACTGAAAGACCTGGACACATCGAAGCTTCATTATGTTAAGGTTCCAGAAAACCACATAGTGATTGACTTTGATATTCCAGACGACCATGGGGAGAAGTCCCTTGAGAGGAACTTGGAGGAAGCCGCAAAGTGGCCAGAGACATATGCCGAGTTAAGCAAGAGCGGGAAAGGAATTCATCTGCATTATATCTACGATGGAGATCCTACCAAACTTGCCGACACGCAAGCGCCTCATGTGGAGATTAAAGTCTTCACAGGAAACAGTTCGCTTCGGCGTATGCTAACTCTTTGCACACAGGCCGAAATAAGGCATCTGGGCTCAGGCCTTCCTCTGAAAGGAGAAAAACCGCCCATGATAGCAACCAACATGATCCGCTCAGAGCAAGGCATCCGCAAACAAATACAACGGAATCTTGCTCGGGAAATTCACGCAAATACCAAGCCGTCCATCGACATGATCACGAAAATCCTTGACGATGCATATTCGAGCGGGGTCAAGTATGATGTGTCTGACATGCGCAATGCCGTTTTTGGCTTCGCAGCAAGTAGCCACAATCAGCGAGACTACTGCATGAAAGCGGTCGCAAAGATGAAGTTCAAATCAGAACAGCAAATGGAGCAAACTGATGGTTCAGAATTACCGCTGGTCTTCTTTGACTGTGAGGTATACCCGAATCTTTTTGTTATTTGCTGGAAGTATGCAGGAGAAGATCAGAAAGTACACCCGATGATCAATCCTAAGCCAGAACTTGTAGAGGATCTTATCGACGGAAGCCGGCTGGTTGGATTCAACAATCGCAAATACGACAACCATATCATATATGCCAGGGCGACTGGTGTATCTATCGAAGGCTTATATACGCTCAGCAATAGCATTATTCAGCACAAGAAGGGGTTCATTAAAGCAGCGTATGATATTTCTGAAACGGATATTTACGACTTCTCGAGTAAGAAGCAGAGTTTAAAGAAGTTTGAAATTGAGCTCGGTATCGACCACCTCGAGATGGATATCCCATGGGATCAGCCCGTTCCGCCCGAAAAATGGCAGAAAGTCGTAGAGTATTGTTCGAATGACGTACGCGCAACCGAAAAAGTCTATGAGGCAAGACGTGCGGACTTTGCTGGCCGACAAATCCTGGCAAAGCTTGCTGGCGGCACCGTAAACGACACTACGAACAGTCTATCCGCGCGCTTCATATTCCAAGGGGATAAAAACCCGCAAAGTCAGTTCAACTACCGTTTCATGGGCGACACATCGAACGGTGTATACCGATCTAAAGCTGACGATTCTTCTGATGTCATATTTAACAACTTTGGAGACGAGTACACAGTATTCGACGAACAAGGTCGTCCGGTATTTCCTGGTTATACATTTGAAGCGGAGGAAGTGCCAGGACCCGAAGGTGTCCCGACAAAGATCTACAAGTCTATATATCGAGGCGAAGAGGTCGGCGAAGGCGGGTATGTCTATGCCGAACCAGGCATCTATACTGATGTAGCCTTGTTGGATATCGAGTCGATGCACCCGCATTCTGCTATCGCCGAACAGCTTTTTGGCGAGTATTATACTGCGCGTTTTAAGGAGATCGTTGACGCTCGGTTGGCAATCAAACACAAAGATATCGAAAAAGCTCGTACGCTTCTTAACGGCGAACTTGCTCCGTATCTTGATGATCCTGAACTGTTAAAGGGCTTGAAACAGGCGCTAAAGATCGTGATCAACTCTGTCTACGGACTTACTTCAGCAAAATTCATGAATCCTTTCCGCGACGAGCGCAATGTTGATAATATTGTTGCAAAACGAGGGGCATTATTCATGATCAACCTCAAACATGAGGTCCAGGAAAGAGGATTCACAGTCGCGCACATCAAGACCGATTCGATCAAAATCCCGAATGCTACACCCGAAATCATCAAATTTGTTCAGGATTATGGCGAGCAGTATGGCTACCATTTCTTACACGAGGCAACATACGAAAGGATGTGTCTTGTGAACGATGCGGTCTATATTGCCAAATATGCTGCCGAAGACTGGGCAATGCAAAAGTATGGGTATGTTCCTGTCGATCTTGAAGACGAAGCAGAAAAATGGACCGCAACGGGAACTCAGTTTGCTGTGCCTTATGTGTTCAAGACTCTGTTCACGAAAGAGCCCATTATTTTCGACGATCTCTGCGAGACAAAGAGCGTTACCTCGGCATTGTATCTCGACATGAATGAAGATCTGCCTGATGGCGAACATCTCTACCACTTTGTTGGGCGTGTTGGGCGTTTCTGTCCGATAAAGCCCGGGTGCGGAGGTGGAGAGCTTCTTAGGCAGACAGAAAACAAAAAGACAGGCGAAAAGGGCTTCGCTGCTGCCACCGGAACAAAAGGCTGGCGCTGGATGGAGTCTGCTACTGTGAAACTCAATGGCGATGAGAGCATTATTGACCGCGGATATTATGACCGCCTTGTCGATGACGCGCTCGAAGCAATCGCCAAATACGGGGATCCGACACAGTTCTGCTCAGGAGAGCAACTCTATTCGGATTTCCCGCCTGATGACCGTCCGCCATGGGACTTTGCAGAGCCCTGTGACATATTTGACAAGCGATGAAAGGAGCACAAACCATGAGAAGACGTTACATTATCGAATACACTAGCTTTATTTTCGACACGCATTTTGCCGGAAAGAAGCGGGAGAGCGATCGCTTTCCTGTGACAACCAGAAACTACAACATCATCATCCCCGACCGCGACATGGCCCTCGAGATGTATGACGATGGCTTCGATGTCCGCCAGACGAAGCCGAGAGAGGGTCACGAAGAGGACTTCGAACCCGAATACTTCGTGAAGGCTCAGCTCAAGTTCAAGTCCGAGGGCGGCTACGATAACCCCCAGATCAAGCTGATCAAGGAAGACCTGGATGGAAAATACACCGTTGACTTGGATGAGGATACGGTGGGCGAACTGGACGAGATCCGTCT
>RHMF01002136.1_pt1 | contig 15597 bp, 9 predicted proteins | sample 5365151 | NCBI WGS metagenome assembly RHMF01 (sample SAMN10266501, study PRJNA497801) | feces metagenome | isolation source: feces | host: Bos taurus | place: China: Prairie of Fairy Mountain | collected 2017-08-14 | reverse complement strand
TCGAGGCCTGCAGGGTCGTAGACATAGCCGTCGGGACCGCTGATGGTGATGACCTTGGCACCCAGTTCAGTGGCTTTCTTGGCGGCACCCCATGCTACATTGCCGAAGCCGGAGAGGGCAACGGTCTTACCCTTGATGTCGTGGCCGTGCGTCTGCAGCATCTGATTGACGAAATAGAGGGCGCCATAGCCCGTGGCCTCCGGACGGATCTTGGAACCGCCCCATTCGAGGCCCTTGCCCGTGAGCACACCCTGGAACTGGTGGGTGAGTTTCTTGTACTGTCCGAAAAGATAGCCAATCTCGCGGGCTCCCACACCGATGTCGCCAGCGGGTACATCCTCGTCGGGACCGATATGGCGATAGAGCTCGTTCATGAACGCCTGACAGAAACGCATCACCTCGTTGTCGCTGCGACCACGGATGGAGAAGTCGCTGCCGCCCTTGCCACCACCCATAGGCAGCGTGGTCAGCGCATTCTTGAAGGTCTGTTCGAAGCCCAGGAACTTCAGGATGCTGAGGTTGACGCTGGAGTGGAAGCGCAGGCCTCCCTTATAGGGGCCTATGGCGCTGTTGAACTGTACCCGATAGCCGAGGTTGACATGCACCTCGCCCTTGTCGTCGGTCCAGGGCACACGGAAGGTGATGATACGCTCGGGCTCTACGAGGCGCTCAATCAACTTGGCTCTCTCAAACTCAGGATGCTGGTTGTAGACATCCTCAATCGAAATCAAAACTTCGCGGACTGCTTGCAGGTATTCGGCCTCACCTGGATGCTTCTTTGCCAGGTCCTGCATGATTTTCTCAACGTTCATAGTTATAAGATTTTTAGTGTTAAACTGACATTTTGTAATTATTCTAATGCAAAAATAGGGAATAATCTTGGAATAACCAAGAAAATTCCCTAAAATTTTACCTTAAAGGTGGCAATTTGTTATTTTTCTACCTTTATAGTATATGCAATGTGCCCAGGAAATAGAGCATCATGTAGCCCAAAACCATGCTGAGGACACCCATGATGAATCCAATCTTCGACATCTCCTTCTGGCTGACCAGTCCCGTAGAGAAGGCAAGGGCATTCGGTGGGGTGGAGATGGGCAGAATCATGGCGCTGGAAGCGGCAATGGCCACACCGATGAGTACGGTAGGTGTGCCTCCGATGGCATCCAACTTATCACCCATAGCCGAACAAACCACAGCAAGGATAGGCATCAGCAGAGCTGCTGTGGCCGAGTTGCTGATGAAGTTGCTGAGGATGTAGCAGATGAGTCCGGAGAGCAACAGGATGAGGATGGGCGAGAAGTCGCCGAAGGGAATGCTCTTGATGGCATTGGCTGCCAGTCCGGAGGCGTTGAGGCCGTAACCGAGTGCGAAGCCTCCTGCCACCATCCAGATGACGCTCCAGTTGATCTGCTCGAGGTCGCGCTTGGTGATGACTCCTGTGAGGGCAAAGACGACAAACGGGATCATGGCTACGGTATTACTGTTGATACCTGTCACACTGTCGAGCAGCCACATGGCTACAGTGATAAAGAAGGTGGCGATGACGATATAGGTATGGGGCTCTTTCTTCATCTCGCCGTCAATCTTCAGCTCGACGGTCTTCTGGGTGAAGGGGAACAGCGTCTTGATGAGCCACCAGCTGAGCAGTAGCAGTACGATGACCAGCGGCAGCATGAACATCATCCACTCGCCAAAACCCAGTCCCAGGTTCAGTCCGTCGGGATCGTTCAGGTATTTCAAGGCGATAGTGTTGGGAGGTGTGCCGATAGGCGTTCCCATACCACCAAGGTTGGCTGCAACGGGGATGGAGAGTGCCATAGCGATGCGTCCCTTGCCTTCAGGAGGCAGCTGACGGAAGACGGGTGTCAGGAAGGTGAGCATCATGGCTGCTGTGGCCGTGTTGGAAACGAACATCGAGAAGAGTCCGGTAATCAGCAGGAAGCCCAGCAGTACGTTCTCACTCTTGTTGCCAAAGGGCACGAGCAGTACCTTGGCCAGCTGTGCGTCGAGACCGGTCTTCGTTGCCGCAATGGCAAGGATGAAGCCACCGATGAAGAGCATGATGATTGGGTCGCCAAGAGAGGCCATGACACTTTTGTGACTGAGCACCGTGCCCACTTCATCGGGATTGACCATCCACTTGAAGCCGCTGTCGGAGCAGAATAGCAGCATCAGTACCATGATAGCCACGGAGGTAGCCCATGAGGAGACAACCTCGAGCACCCACATCAGTGTGGCGAAAGCAAAAATAGCGATAATACGTTGTTGGACTACTGTCAGGCCGTCGATGCCGAACCATGACGACGGGATGTTCCAGAGGAACAGCGTCACGATGAGGACGATCAGGGCCTGTGTGGTCTTCTTGAATCCCTCGCTGGGATGAAATCTTCTGGCCATGCGCATCTTGTGGTACGCCTCCACAAGTTCATAGCCTTTGTAAATGTGAAACATACTAGGATGAAATTAATATGGTTGATAATGTTAAATGCGGTCCAGTGCCTGGCGGATATCGTCGAGGATATCCTCCACGTCCTCGATACCGACACTGAGGCGAATCAGGTCGGGAGCAACACCTGCCTCACGCAGCTGTTCGTCGCTCAACTGACGGTGGGTATGGCTGGCGGGATGCAGCACGCAGGTGCGGGCATCAGCCACATGGGTGACGATATTGATCATCTCCAGCGAGTCCATCCACTTGATGGCTGTCTCGCGGTCGCCCTTCAGTCCGAAGGCAATGACGCCACAGGAACCGTTGGGCAGGTATTTCTGTCCGCGCTCGTAGTTGGCATCGTCTTTCAGTCCGCAATAGTGAACCCATGCCACTTTCGGGCTGTCGTGCAGGAACTCGGCTACGCGCTGGGCATTCTTGCAATGCTGGGCCATGCGCAGGTGGAGTGTCTGCAATCCCATATTGAGCAGGAACGAGTTCTGTGGAGCGGGGATGCTGCCCAGGTCGCGCATCAGCTGAGCCACGAGCTTGGTGGTATATCCCATCTTGCCGAAGGCCTTCACATAGGTCAGACCGTGGTAGGAGTCATCGGGCGTGCAGAGGCCGGGGAACTTGTCGGCATTGGCCAGCCAGTCGAAGTTACCGCTGTCTACCACACAGCCTCCCACCTGGGTGGCCAGTCCGTCCATATACTTCGTAGTGGAATGGGTGACGATGTCGGCTCCCCACTCGAAGGGGCGGCAGTTGACGGGTGTGGCAAAGGTGTTGTCGACAATCAGGGGCACACCGTTGCGATGGGCAATCTTGGCAAACTTCTCGATGTCGAGTACGGCACAACCGGGGTTGGAGATGGTCTCTCCGAACAGTGCCTTCGTATTGGGGCGGAAGGCTGCCTGTATCTCCTCGTCGCTGGCATCGGGCGATACGAAAGTGCACTCGATGCCCAGTTTCTTGAGGGTGACCCCGAAGAGGTTGAAGGTGCCTCCATAGATCTCGTTGGAGGTGACGATGTGGTCGCCTGCCTCGCAGATATTGAAAACGGCATAGAAATTGGCTGCCTGGCCAGAGGAGGTCAGTACGGCTCCGACACCACCCTCGAGTGCTGCTATCTTGGCAGCTACCGCATCGTTGGTAGGATTCTGCAGGCGGGTATAGAAATACCCTTCCTTCTTGAGGTCGAACAACTGTGCCATCTCGTCGGAATCGTCGTATTTGAACGTGGTCGACTGGATGATGGGCAACTCGATGGGCTCGCCATTCTTGGCTTTATAACCTGCCTGTACACAAAGGGAGGCAGTACGTAGTTTCTTCTGCATAACGTCAGTTATTATATAGGATTTCTTTAAAATCGACTGCAAAATTATAAAGAAATTATGAAACAACGTCGGCAAATGCAAAAAAAGTGATAACTTTGCATCATGAAAAAAGAATTTATGAGTGAGAGCAACAAAATACCCAATGAGTGGAACCAGTTCTACCTGAAAGATGTGTCGTTTGTCAACCTGATGACGCGACGTATCTTCAATATTCTGATTGTGGCCAACCCCTACGATGCCTTCATGCTGGAGGACGACGGACGCATAGACGAGAAACTCTTCGACGAGTATATGGAGTTGGGACTGCGCTATCCGCCCTCGTTCACACAGGTGTCGACTACGGAGGAGGCAGAGCAGGTGCTGAAGACCACGGACATCGACCTGATCATCTGTATGCCTGGTAATGCCGACAATGATGCCTTTGCCGTGGCCCGTGACGTCAAGCAGAAGGCACCGCAGATTCCCTGTGTGGTACTGACTCCCTTCTCGCATGGCATTACCAAGCGTATCGAAAACGAGGATATGTCGATTTTCGACTATGTGTTCTGCTGGTTGGGTAATACCAACCTCATTCTCTCTATCATCAAGCTGATAGAGGACAAGATGAATATCGAGCACGACATCAAGGAGGCCGGTGTACAGATGATTATGCTGGTGGAGGATAATATCCGTTTCTATTCTTCTGTCTTGCCCAATCTCTACAATTATATTCTGGCACAGAGCAAGAACTTTTCGACAGAGGCCCTGAACCCCCATGCCGCCGCCCAAAGAAAGCGGGGACGCCCCAAAGTGGTGCTGGCCACCAACTATGAAGAGGCGATGGAGTGGTATGAGAAATACCACGACAACGTGTTGGGAGTAATCAGCGATACCCGCTTCCCGATGAAGACGGTGACAGGCAGACTGTCGCATGTCGAGGAAGGTGATGCCGAGGCTGGTCTGAAACTGCTGCGCGAAATACGGAAGCGCGACGAGTATGTGCCACTCATCCTGCAGAGTTCGGAGATAGCGAACAAGGAGAAGGCTGAGGCCGAGGGTTTCCGCTTCGTCGACAAGAACTCGAAGAAGATGAATGTGGACCTGCGACTGATCATCGAGGAGCACATGGGCTTCGGCGACTTCATCTTCCGTGACCCGGTGACTCGCGAGGAGATTATGCGTGTGTCGACGCTGAAGGAGTTGCAGGACAACATCTTCGAGATACCGAACGACTCGATGCTCTATCATATCTCGCGCAACCACATGAGCCGTTGGCTGTGTGCTCGTGCCATCTTCCCCGTATCAGCCTTCCTGAAGACGGTGACGTGGCATAAGTTGCAGGATGTGGATGCCCACCGCCAGATTATCTTCGATGCCATTGTACAGTATCGTAGGATGAAGAACATCGGTGTGGTGGCTGTGTTCGACCGACTGAAGTTCGACCGCTATGCCCACTTTGCCCGCATCGGTGAGGGCTCTCTGGGAGGTAAGGGCCGTGGTCTGGCATTCCTGGACAATGTCATCAAGCGCCACCCCGAACTCAATCAGTTTGAGAAAGCCTCTGTCTCGATTCCGAAGACGGTGGTGCTCTGTACTGACTTCTTCGATGAGTTTATGGACAAGAACAATCTCTGGGGGATTGCCCTGAGTGATGCCTCTGACGAGGAGATTCTGCAGCACTTTCTGAGGGCACAGTTGCCCGACTCGCTCATAGCCGACTTCTTCACCTTCTTTGATGCTGTAAAATCGCCTATCGCCGTGCGCTCCAGCTCACTCTTGGAGGACAGTCATTATCAGCCCTTTGCCGGTATTTACAGCACCTATATGATTCCCTATCTGGAGGATAAATACGAGATGCTGCGGATGCTGGCCTGTGCCATCAAGGGTGTCTATGCCTCCGTCTACTACAAAGACTCCAAGGCTTATATGACAGCCACCTCGAATGTGATTGACCAGGAGAAGATGGCTGTGATTCTGCAGGAGGTGGTGGGACACCAGTATGGGGACCACTATTATCCGACGTTCAGTGGCGTGCTGCGCTCGCTGAACTACTATCCCATCGGTGACGAGACGGCAGAGGAGGGTATTGCCTCGCTGGCCTTGGGACTGGGCAAATATATTGTGGATGGCGGACAGACCCTGCGCGTGTCGCCCTATCATCCCACACAGGTGTTGCAGACCTCGGAAATGGAGACAGCCCTGAAGGAAACGCAGACGCGGTTCTATGCGCTGGACATGTCGCACGTGGGTGATGACTTCAAGGTGGATGACGGCTTCAACATCAAGAGCTTGCGAGTGAAGGAGGCTGACAAAGATGGCTCGCTGAATGGTATTGCCTCTACCTATGACCCTTACGACCAGGTGATTCGTGACGGCATCTACGAGGGAGGCCGTAAGATTATCTCCTTCTGTGGTGTGCTGCAGCACGGCATCTTCCCATTGCCGGAAATCCTGCAGATGGCGCAGAAATACGGCTCGGAGGAGATGCGCCGCCCTGTGGAGATCGAGTTTGCCTGCAACTTATTCAAAGGCGAGGGACAAGAGGTGAGAGGTGACTTCTTCCTGCTTCAGATCCGTCCTATCGTTGACTCCAAACAAGTGTTGGACGAAGACCTTGCTGCCATTCCGGACGAACAGTGCTTGTTGCGCTCGAACAACTCGCTGGGACATGGTATCTCGGAGGAGGATGTGGTGGATGTGGTCTATGTGAAGACTGACGACGACTTCACGGCAGCCAATAACCCCTATATTGCCGATGAAATCGAGCAAATTAACCGTAAGTTCCTGGATACAGACAAGAACTATGTGCTGATAGGACCGGGTCGATGGGGTAGCAGTGACTACTGGTTGGGCATCCCTGTGAAGTGGCCTCATATCTCGGCGGCTCGTGTCATCGTGGAGTCGGGATTGAAGAACTATCATGTAGACCCCTCGCAAGGCACTCACTTCTTTCAGAATCTCACCTCGTTTGGCGTGGGCTATTTCACCATTAATACCTATACGGGCGATGGTGTCTTCCAAAAAGAAATCCTCGACAGCATGCCTGCCGTCGAGGAAACTCAATATGTGCGCCATGTCCGTTTCGAACGTCCGCTGAAAATCATGATGGACGGTAAGAAACAACAGGGGGTAGTGGTGCTACCGACATAGCACAGTCGTCTCTATTTTTCTTCCAGTCCCTTGCTTGCCATCAGTAAATCTACCAGTGGCTTGTCCTTGAACTGGTGTTTCTTCTGGTCCCAGAAACCGAAGTCGGCATCGTAGCACCAGGTGGTCCATGCGATGTTGTACTCATCGAAGACAGTCAGCATGTCCTTGGTCCACTTGTAGGCCAGTTCGCGATCTACGGGTTCATAAACACCCCATTCGCCACAGAACAGTTGCAGGTTGTACTTCTTGGCCACCTCGATGGCATCCTTGAAGTCGGCACGGATACGGTCGATGTTCCACTCTACGGTGGTATACTTGTTCTCGTCGATGACAGCCTTTACGGTATCATTGGCTGCTTCGTAGTCTTCCTTCGAAACCAGAATGCCGGGGTAGTTCACCTTGCCAGTGTATTTGCCAATAGGTGCCCACCATGCTCCATAGTGAGTCAGAATCATAGGATTGTAGTAGTGGAACGACAGGACGATGTTCTTGTCACCCTCGGGTACTTTCAGATACTTCATGGTCTCGTAGCCCTGCCAGCGGTTAGAACCGACGACCAGCGTACGCTGTGGTTCACGTTCGCGGAGTGCCTTGTGAACCTTGGCCACCAGTTGGTTCCACTGCTCATGGTCATCAGCCACAGGTTCGTTCATAAATTCGTAGGCCACGGAGTCGACGCTATAGCCCTTCAGTGCGTCTGACAGCTGATACCACAGATTGATGAGGTCTTGCTGTGCCTTTTCTGATGTGAAGAGCGTATTGGCGGCTTGTCCTTCCTCGTTCACTGCGTTGAAGTAGTGTGAGCGGATGATGTGCAGGTCGACAATGGCACGGAGATGATGCTTGCTGCACTGGTCGAGGGCAAAGGTCAGCAAGTCCCAGGCCTCAGGCAGCTTGTTGCCCTGCTCGTCCCAGAACTGAACCTCGTCGATGGGAATGCGCACGAAGTCGAAACCCAGTGAATCCAGGCGAGCGAAGTCGTCTTCCTGGATGTGTAATTTGCGGGCTTCGCCGCGGTCTTCGTTGTTCTGCGAAAGCCAGTGGCTCAGGTTGGTTCCGCGCTTGATGCGGAAGTTGTTGGTACCGTCAGTTTTCTCTGTCTTTGCGGTGCAGGCACAGAATGCTAATACTGTGGTGGCGATAATGGCCAGTAATGAAAGAAATTTTTTCATAATCAAAATAGTGTTAGTGATAATTATTAGTAAAATAAGTTATTGACCTCCAAGGTGTGAGAAATACTCGATGATATCCTCCCATGTCTTAAACGTGTCGGAGCCGTACTCCAGAAGGGTAGCCATCGTATCGCTCTCTTTTCCTTTGGCTATCAGATAGTCACCGTAGAGCAGGTCGCGACGGAGGGTAAAGATCGTGTGTCGCCAAGCTGGGACATTGATGTGTTCGGCAAGCCACGACTCCGTTGCCGTATACTGCGATGTCGGGGCTACGAAAAACACCTCATAGTGCTCTATCAGCTGTCTCACGGCTTTCTGTACTGATGATGCGGGCTTCTGGTAGGAATCCATCATTGTCTCGATACCGATATAGATGATGGGGAGTTGCCTATGCTCTTGCTTGTCGTCTATCCAGCGGATGACGGGCACAACGGAGTGCATGTAACTTCTGTCGTCCATCCGATGCTCACCATGAAATTTGGTAGCTTTTGAGTAATGGCTGCTAAACAAGGAAAAGGTATCTACCAAATCGTCTTTATCGCCAAAGAGTCCGTAGACACGCTGTTCATCCTCAGGCGTAATGCCTTGGAAACGCTGTTCGGATACGTCGCGATAGGCTTTGACGAGTGCTTTGTCGACATAGAACTCCTGAATGCCGTCTTGTCGGGGATTCTGAAACTGTTGTGTACCTGTCATCCCGTGGGCCTTCATGGTATCGGCGATTTCCAGTGCAGGATTGATGCAGATGCGGTCGAAGCCGCGCAACTGTTCTGTATACATACCTCCCATCGAGGTACCGATAATGAGGTCGGGTTTCTCCTGTTCGCAGATGGTGTGAAGCAAAGTGATGGCCTCGTGGGGGTCGACAGGCAGGTCGGGGGCTATTACCCGTGTCTGTGGCATGACCGTTCTCAGGCGTGTCACAGTACCCGACTGACCACTGCTGGCAAAGCCGTGTACATAGAGTACGGTCTTGCCTGCCATCAAGTCTGGAAACTGCTTGATATAAGGATTTTCAGTCATTTTTTGATAATTTTTCCGTGCAAAGTTAGTAAAAATAGCGAAAAATCCTCCAAAAAGGGTGAGATATTATAAAAAAATCGTATTTTTGCATCTGTAAATGATTACTTTAGCCAAACTGACAGGGAAAACCTTATCCGTACGTATCAGTAGGATGATCGTATTTGCGATAGCCACGCTGTTGACGACAGCGCTTCTTGTCATGCTCCTGTATTCGCGCTACGTGTTGAAAGAGGAAGCCGAGCAGAATGCGGAGCAGACACTGGAGGGTACTGTGCGCCACATTGATAATATCCTGTTGAGTGTTGAGCAGTCGGCTGGTAATATCTATTGGGATATGGTGACTCATCTGCATGAGCCGGAACAGATGTGGAAATACGTCACCTGCCTTTTGGAGAGTAATCCTTATATCTCAGGTTGTGCCGTTGCCTTCGAACCGTATTATTACGAAGACCAGGGCGAGTATTTCATGAGATATGTGCATCGCACCGCCGTTCAGGACAGTCTGCAGATGGACTCCACGCCTATTATTCAGGCGGAGACTTTCGGAAATGTGCCCTATACCCAGCAGGTATGGTATACGAAAGCCAAAGAAACGGGACGTCCGTGCTGGTCTGACCCCATGAAGAATGATGAGGCAGAAGGTCATGCCATTATTACTTTCAGTCTGCCTGTCTATGGTCAGGAAGGTAAGGTCGTTGGGGTATTGGGTGTTGATGTGACGCTGGACCAGTTGTCGAGAGTGGTGCTGGCAGCCAAGCCTTCGCCCAATTCTTATGCCACGTTGCTGGGCAGTGACGGGTCGTATATTGTTCATCCCGACAGCGACAAGCTTTTCCACAAGACGGTGTTCTCACAGTCGGAGTATGCCAGGGAACCGTCTGTCCAGGAGGCATCGCGGGCGATGGTGGAAGGTGAGGTAGGCTACAAGCCGTTTACCCAGAATGGAGTCGACTATTACGTATTCTTCAAACCGTTCCATCTCTCTGATGTTTATGGCCGTTCCGACTATAATCCCAAGTGGAGTGTCGGTGTCGTTTATCCCGAGGACGATATTTTTGGCGACTATTACCGTTTGTTGTATATCGTCATCGGTATCAGTATCATAGGATTGGTGCTCCTGCTGGTGGGATGCTATGCCATCATTCATCGTCAGCTGTTGCCGTTGAGGATGTTGTCGAAGTCGGCTCATCGTATTGCCGAGGGTCATTATAACGACCCCATTCCCGTCAGCAGTCAGTGTGACGAGGTGGGAACCCTTCAGAATCATTTCCTGCAGATGCAAAGGGCTCTTTCCACTCATGTCGGTGAGATGGAACGGCTGATGTCGTCATTAAATGAAAGAGGAAGGGAACTGGAGAAGACCTACGCACAAGCCAAGGAGGCCGACCGACTGAAGACGTCGTTCCTTCATCATATGACCAACAAGATGGTGGAACCCGTCAATGTTATCAGCGACAGTGTCAGTATGCTTTGCGAGAAATGCCAGCAGATGGACACGCAGGAGATGGCGAAGACGGTTGATGTCATCGACCGGCAAGGAAAGGTAGTCATCGCTCTGCTGAACGACTTGTTGGAGGTGTCGCAGGAAGACGTAACGAAAGGGGAGGAGCCGTCATGAAGAATATCATCCGACATATCCGCCAGTCGCTGTCGCTGAAACTGAGTTTCGGTATCCTGCTGATGAGCGTGCCCATTTTCCTGGTGTCGTTGGGCATCGTTTTTGTCCAGTCGCGCCGCCAGATTAAGCGCGAGGCCACCGAGCATGCCAGTAGTCTGCTCAACACCACCATACAGCGTGTGGTGCGCCAGCTGAATACGATAGAGACGGCCACCAGCTCCAACAGTTGGAAGGTGCTGGAGAATATGCAGCCCGACTCGCTCTTAGACTATTCCCGTCGTATCGTACTCCTGAATGCCAATGTCAGCGGGTGTTCCATTACGCCCGAACCCTATACCTTCCCACAGCTGGGCAAGTATTTCTCGGCTTATTCCGTACGCGAAGGTGACAGTATTACTACTGTCCGTGAAAAGCCGTACGATTATTACGAGAAGGTGTGGTACAAGACGCCCAAAAAGCTGGGCAGAGCCTGCTGGGTAGACCCCTTCGACGACTTCAACGAGGGCACACTGTATGCCAAAGAGTTGATTGCCTCATACTGTATGCCCCTCTACCGGAAGGACGGACAGATGGTGGGTGTCGTCTCAACCGACTTGTCGCTGAACCAGCTCTCTGAGATCATTTCCGCCGAAAAGCCTTTCTCCCAGTCCTATTTCATGATGCTGGGCGAGAAAGGCACCTTCTTCGTACATCCTGACAGTGCCCTGCTGGTCGACCATACCATCTTCAGTGCGACGGATGCCAAGCGCCATCCCGATGTCATTGCGCTGGGACACGAGATGGTGACGGGACAGCGCGGCAATATGCAGGTACGTTTGGACGGGGCCGACTGTCTGGTATGCTATGCCCCCGTGCCCAACACCCCATGGAGCATCGCTCTCGTCTGTCTGGAAGACGACATTCTGCACAGCTACAATCAGCTCACCTATCTCATTGCCCTTCTGATCGGCGTGGGACTGCTGCTGATTCTGGTGTTCTGCCATCGCATCGTCGGCCATTCGGTCCGACCTCTGAGCCGCCTGGTCAGTCAGTTGCAGCGTCTGGCCTCGGGTCACTATGGCGAAAGGATTGCCCATAGCTACAATCGCGATGTGATAGGGCGCCTGCAAAACAGCTTTGCCACCATGCAGGAGTCGCTCAGCCGCCATATCTCCGACATCGAGCAGATGAATGCCGAGTCGGCCAGACGCAACGACGAACTGCTCCGCGCCAGCGAGATGGTGGAGGAGTCGAACCGACAGAAGACGCTGTTCATTCAGAACATGACCCATCAGATCCGTACGCCGCTCAACATCATGATGGGATTTGCCCAAGTGCTGCGCGACAGTGCCGCCGACCTGCCCAGCCACGAGGTGCAGAACATCACGCAGACCATGCAGCACAACGCCATGTCGCTCAGCCGAATGGTGCTGATGCTCTACGACAGTTCCGACCTCGGACTCTCCGAAGAGCTCCGCAGCCTCAGCCGCGAGCAAGTGTCGTGCAACGCTGTGGCGCGCCGTAGCATCGAGCACACCCTCCGCCACTTCCCCAACCTCAACATCCGTTTCGAGACATCGGTGCCCGACGAGCTCACCATCCCCACCAGCCGCACATTCCTGCTGCGCAGCCTGCGCGAGTTCCTGTATAATTCAGCCAAATACTCCGACGGACTCCACATCAGCCTCACCGTGTCGAAGACCGACACCCACGTACTCTTCATCTTCCAGGACACAGGTTCGGGCATCTCCGAGGAATATTACAATCAGATGTACGTTCCCTTCACCAAGGTCGACGACCTCTCAGAGGGTTTGGGGCTGGGACTCCCGCTGGCCAAGCGCCACGTAGAGAATCTGGGTGGAGAACTGCTGATGGATACCGACTATCACGCCGGCTGCCGTTTTATTGTCAAACTACCTCTTAAATAAATGACCTAACAATGAAAAAGCTACTGACTCTTGCTTTTGCTTGTTGGACGCTGGCTGTGTCGGCACAGCTGCGCAACCCGATTATTCCCGGCTATCATCCCGACCCGTCTGTGTGTAGGGTAGGTGACAATTTCTATCTGGTCAACTCCTCGTTCCAGTATTTCCCTGGTGTACCCATTTATCAATCGAAGGATTTGGTGAATTGGGAGCTCATCGGAAATGTACTCGACCGTGAAAGTCAGCTGCCCTTGCAGGGGACGAATTCGTGGTTGGGTATCTATGCACCCACTATCCGCTATCATGAAGGCACCTATTATATGATTACTACCAATGTGGGCAACGGGGGCAACTTCATGGTGACGGCAAAGAATCCCGCAGGTCCATGGAGCGAACCCATCTGGCTGAAGCAGGGAGGTATCGACCCCTCACTCTATTTCGAGGATGGAAAATGCTATATGGTGAGCAATCCCGATGTGGCTATCTGGTTGTGCGAGATAGATCCGAAGACGGGCGAACAACTCTCGGAGAGCAAAAAGCTCTGGCAAGGTACGGGAGGGCGTCATCCTGAGGGTCCGCATATCTATAAAAAAGACGGTTGGTACTATCTGCTCATCTCAGAAGGCGGTACGGAGCTGGCTCACAAGTTGACCATTGCCCGCAGCAAGAATATCTATGGCCCTTATGAGAGCAATCCTGCCAACCCGATTCTCACCAACTGTCGTATGGCAGGACAGAACATGCAGATACAGGGAACGGGTCATGGTGATTTCGTACAGTCTAAGGACGGCTCTTGGTGGATGGTATTCCTGGCCTATCGTAACTATGGTGGCTCGTACCATCATTTGGGACGCGAGACCTATCTGGCTCCTGTGGAGTGGAAAGAGGGAGAGTGGCCGGTAGTGAACGATGGTAATCCTATCGATACGCTGATGCAGGTAAGAACGCTGGCACCTCAGCAATCCCAAAAGCGCAATACGCGTACATTATTTAATACTTCGAAGTGGGGACCGGAATGGGTCTTTCTGCAGAATCCTTTGCCGGCAAACTATTCTGTGGTCGGTGGAAAATTACAATTGTCGTCACATGGCTCCTTGGCAGACAACCAGCAGCCCACATTTATCGGTCGCCGACAGGAGAGCCCGAATATGACTATTGAGACGGAGGTAGCACTTCATGCTCCCGAGACGTCAAAATACGGACTGGCCATCTACCAGATCCACAATGGTTACATCTCGTTCTATGCCACTTCTCGTGGTGTCTACGTCGACTACCGAATCAAGTCGCTGTCAGGACATCACGCCAGTCAGGAATGGAGCGCCAACAAGATTCCCGACCGCGTGCGATTGCGCATCACAAGCAATGGTGAGTGGTATTACTTCTCCTATGCGACAGATCAGGATAGTAAGTTTCAGAACTTAGGTGCGCTGGAGACATCGTTGGTTAGTACAGAGATGGTTGGTGGCTTTACAGGTGTTACCATCGGCATGTTTACTGAATGTTCAGATGGTGAGAGTTATGGTGAGTTCAGTTACTTCGATTATGACGAACAGTGATCATTTTATTTATATTATCCATTTAATCAATCAAACGTTATGAAAAAGTATTTAGCTGAAATGATTGGTACTTTCGTACTGACATTCTTGGGATGTGGTGCAGCAGTGAGCCTGAATTGTGGTGTCGATACTGCATCAGTAGTAGGTACAGCCATTGCTTTTGGTCTGTCTGTTGTTGCCATGGCTTATGCCATTGGTGGTATTTCGGGTTGTCATATCAATCCCGCCATTACCCTCGGCGTGTTCTTGAGTGGTAGAATGAACTCAAAGGACTGTGGCATGTATATGCTCTTCCAAGTAATTGGTGCTATCATTGCAGCTGCTTTATTGGCATTTCTGGTTTCTACAGACCCTGGTCTGGCCCGTGGTACTGCAACAGGTGCTAATGCCTGTGCCTCTGAGAATGTTATGAATGGCTTGGTGGCTGAGGTTGTACTCACCTTTATCTTTGTTCTTGTTGTTTTGGGGGCTACCTCTAAGACGAACGGCGCTACCAATAACTTCGCGGGTCTGGCCATTGGTCTTGCCCTGATTCTGATTCACTTGGTAGGCATCAACTATACAGGAACATCTGTCAACCCAGCTCGTTCCATCGGCCCTGCTCTCTTCGAAGGTGGCAAGGCACTGGCTCAACTCTGGGTATTCATCGTAGGTCCTTTTGTAGGTGGTGCACTGGCAGCTTTTGTCTGGAAGGCAATTGAACCAGAAGAGAAATAATCCCAATTAGTAAACACCGAATCTAATAATCCCGATAGGACACCGGTACTATCGGGATTTTTTCCCTATAGTAATGATGAGGAGTCAACGAATAAGTTTGGTGATGGTAGCCGTAATGCTAGCCTTAATAGTTCATGCGGAGACGTTGACGCTGACGAAAGGTTGGCAGGTGCAGTCATCAGCGAAAGTGATGGTAGGAGGTGATGTCCTTTCTACACCAGCAGCGGATGTTGTCGGATGGTACGGGGCATCTGTACCGTCGACCATTATGGGGGTGCTGACAGTTGCAGGTGTAGAGCCTGAGGCGTTAACCGCAGAGGACTATCAGCGTATTGATAAAAAACGCTTTGACACCAGTTGGTGGTATCGTACGACGTTCAATCTTAAGCGAACACCAGAGGAATACGTGTTGCTTTCTTTCGATGGCATTTGTTATCGAGCCAATATATGGCTGAATGGTCATTTGGTGGCAGGAAGGGACGAAGTAGCCGGGTCTTATCGTCAGTTTACCTTCGATGTGACACGCTACATCAGAGAACAGAATGTATTGGCTATTGAGGTGTTCCGTGCTCAGCCCGGTGAACCGAATATCGGCTTTGTAGATTGGAATCCGCGTCCTGCTGATGAGAGTATGGGGCTCTTTCGCGAAGTGAAAGTAAAGGTTTGTGGCGACGTTTCTGTCAGCCACTCGTCGGTTCGCTCTCGGGTGAATA
>RHMF01000635.1_pt1 | contig 15626 bp, 14 predicted proteins | sample 5365151 | NCBI WGS metagenome assembly RHMF01 (sample SAMN10266501, study PRJNA497801) | feces metagenome | isolation source: feces | host: Bos taurus | place: China: Prairie of Fairy Mountain | collected 2017-08-14 | reverse complement strand
GCACTGAGCAGAGAGAGAGCGGTGTACCAGGTATCTCAAGATACATCACTACAAAGAATAAGAAGAACACGACTCAGCGTCTGGAGCGTAAGAAGTATAATCCGTTCCTGAAGAAGGTAACTCTTCACCGCGAGATCAAATAATTAGGAGGAATTAGAAATGGCAAAGAAAGCAGTCGCAACCTTCAAGGCTGGTACACTCAAGAAGATGGTAAAGTGTATCCGTATGGACAAGTCTCCAAAGACAGGTGCTTATGTATTCACAGAGCAGCTTGTTGAGGAGTCAGAGGCAAAGGACTTCTTCGCAAAGAAATAATTCTTTCCGAATAGTACGATAAAAGGACGGCATGGTTGAAAATATTCAGCCATGCCGCTTTTTTATGCGCCCAAAAAGGCTTATATTTGCAAGTTAAACATCATGTTTTATGGGCATTTTTGATAAAGGCGTAAAAAAGACCAACATGGGCTTCTTCCAGAGGCTTTCCCACGCGATCGTAGGAAAGGCAAAGGTCGATGATGACCTTCTCGATGCGATTGAGGAAGCTCTTGTGGCAACAGATATGGGAGTGGACACCACCCTCAAGATCATCGAGAATCTCGAGGAGAGGGTGAGCAGAGACAAGTATGTCTCTCTTGATGAACTCATTGATATCCTCCGCGACGAGATCGCGACCCTTCTCAATGTCAAGGAGGACGAGACATCGGATGACATCGTGGAGCCGTTCGACTTCTCGAAGAAACCATATGTCATCATGGTTGTCGGTGTGAATGGAGTAGGAAAGACCACGACTATCGGCAAGCTTGCAAGCAAGCTTCAGGCACAGGGCAAGAAGGTGGTTGTTGGCGCTGCGGATACATTCCGTGCCGCTGCTGTGGACCAGCTTACAATCTGGGCAGAGCGTGCAGGCGTGGATATCGTAAAGCAGGATATGGGTTCTGATCCGGCTTCTGTGGCTTTCGATACCGTAAAGTCTGCTGTTGCCAAGAATGCTGACGTCGTGCTCATCGATACTGCAGGCCGTCTTCATAACAGGATCGACCTCATGAACGAGCTCACAAAGATCCGTAATGTCATGAGGAAGGTCATTCCTGATGCACCGCATGAGGTGCTTCTCGTGCTTGATGGCTCTACCGGCCAGAATGCATTCCAGCAGGCCAAGGAGTTTGCGCGTGCTACCGATATCTCTGCTCTTGCCATCACCAAGCTTGATGGAACGGCAAAGGGCGGCGTGGTTGTCGGTATCGTGGACCAGTTCCGTGTTCCTATCAAGTTTGTCGGCATCGGTGAGGGTATAGATGACCTGAAGGTGTTCAACAAGCGTGAGTTCGTGAAGTCGCTCTTCTCGAAGGCAGACCTTGAGTAAAAGAATTTTAAAAGTAAAAAGATATATGAAGATTTCGTACAATTGGCTCAAGGATTATCTTGAGTGTGACCTCGCTCCAGAGGCCGTAGCAGAGGCTTTGACTTCGATCGGACTCGAAGTCGATTCTCTCGAACAGATTGAGGAGATCCCGGGAGGTCTCGCAGGAGTAATCGTGGCAGAGGTTGTGGAATGTGTGGAGCATCCAGACTCAGACCATCTCCATATCACTAAACTGAATACAGGTGATCCTGAACTTCTTCAGGTCGTGTGCGGCGCTCCCAATGTGGCTGCAGGCCAGAAGGTGCTTCTAGCTACAGTAGGAACAGTGCTTGGCGAGGATTTCAAGATCAAGAAGTCAAAGATCCGCGGCGTGGAGTCTTTCGGTATGATCTGCGCAGAGGACGAGCTCGGAATCGGCGAGTCTCATGACGGAATCATGGTCCTTGATCCTGATGCTGTTGTAGGTACTCCTGCAAAGGATTATCTCGGTCTTGCAACAGATGCCCTTATCGAGATCGGACTTACTGCAAACCGTGTGGATGCCGCTTCTCATATCGGTGTGGCTCGTGACCTTTATGCATATCTCAAGCACAACAATATCCCTTGCAAGCTGAACATTCCTGATGTTTCTGCATTCGCAGAAGGTGAAGGCGAGGCTATTCCTGTAGAGGTGGAGGCTGTTGACGGTGCTCCTCGTTACACAGGTACCACAATCAAGGGTGTCAAGGTCGCTGCTTCTCCAGAATGGCTTCAGAAGAAGCTCCTTGCTATCGGGCTCAGACCGATCAACAATATCGTTGACATCACTAATTTCGTTCTTCATGAGATCGGCCAACCTCTTCATGCATTCGATGCTGCAAAGATCAAAGGGGGAAAGGTGGTCGTACGCCGTGCAGAGGAGGGGGAGAAGTTCGTGACACTCGACGGAGTGGAGCGTACCCTCAGCGCTGCTGACCTTATGATCGCGAACGCAGAGAAGTCTATGTGTCTTGCCGGTGTTTTCGGAGGTGAGGAGTCTGGCGTGACAGAGGATACAGTAGACGTCTTCCTCGAGAGTGCATATTTCAATCCTGTATCGATCAGAAAGAGTTCAAAGAGACATGGTCTCAAGACAGATGCATCATTCCGTTATGAGCGTGGTGCAGACCCGCTCGTGGTAGAATACGCTGCAAAGCGTGCCGCCCTCCTTATCCAGGAACTTGCTGGCGGACAGATCGTAGGAAAGGTGCAGGAATCATATCCTGAAAAGATAGAGAAGAAGGTTGTTGATCTTGACTATGACCGTATCGAGGCATTTGTCGGAAAGAAGATCGGCCACGAGGTCATCGAGAGCATTCTAGAGGCTCTTGCATATGAGTTTGTGGAGAAGGCTGAAACCGGTGCAAAGGTTGCAGTACCGTCATATATGATCGATGTATACCGTGAGTGTGACGTGGTAGAGGAGATTCTCCGTATCTATGGTTACAACAACATCGAGCTTCCGCAGGCTATGCGTATGTCTGTGAATGCTCCTCAGAAGCCTGAGCCTGAGCAGGTGAGAAAGTCTATCGCTGACTTCCTTGCAGCAAACGGTTTCGTGGAGACCATGAACAACTCGCTTACAAAGTCAGATTATTATTCGAAGCTCAAGACCTTCCCTGAAGAGAAGTGCGTGAGGATCATGAATCCTCTCAGCTCTGACCTCAATGTGATGAGACAGACACTCCTTCTCAACGGTCTTGAGGTGATCGCATACAACATCAACCGTCAGATCAACAACATCAAGACATTCGAGTATGGCTCGGTATATTCTTTCGATCCTTCAAAGGACGGAAAGACACTCGATTCATATGAGGAGCACACATGCTACGCTCTCTTCATGAGCGGACAGCCTGACAAGTCATGGAGAGTTGATCCTGGCAAGGGCAATTACTTCCAGCTCAAGGGATATCTCGAGCTCCTGCTCAAGCGTTTCGGCTGTGATATCTATTCTCTTGAGACAGAGGCAGCTCCTGCAGACCTGTTCTCTGAAGGACTTGCATACAATCTTCCAGGTTCGCACCAGCCGCTTGCTGTAATGGGAACAATCGCTCCGGCAAGACTGAAGCAGTTCGGCATCAAGCAGCCTGTGTTTGCAGCTGAAATCAACTGGCCTGCATTGTTCGAGCTCGTGAAGAGAAACAAGATCAAGTACAAGGAACTTCCAAAGTTCCCTGAGGTAAGACGTGACCTTGCTATCCTCCTTGACGAATCAGTAAGCTATGCGGACCTCCGTAAGAGCGCATTCCGCGTTGGCAAGAAGCTCCTCAAGCAGGTAGGCCTCTTCGACGTCTACAGAGGTGACAAGATCGCAGAGGGCAAGAAGCAGTATGCACTCAGCTTCGTGCTTCAGGACCTTGACAAGACCCTGACTGACAATGATGTGGAGAGAGTGATGAGCAAGCTTCTCTCGACATTCCAGAACGAGTTTGGAGCAGTATTGAGATAAATATGAAAAGTATCCTGCGACATATAATGATCCTGGCGGCATCCGTCCTTGTCCTCGCGTCATGCGGCAAGGACGAGGCCGAGGTCATTCCGCGCGGCAAGCTCGCAAAGATCTATGCCGAGATGCTGGTTACGGACCAGTGGGTCACATCGACTCCCGGGGTCAGGATGATCGCTGATACATCACTTGTCTACGAACCGATACTTGAGAAGTACGGATATGATATAGAGGACTATCTTCATAGTGTCGACAATTATATGAATGATCCTGAACGTTTTTCAAGGATATTGAGGACTTCTGGAGAAATCATAGAGAAAAGATTGAAGGAACTCAGGAAGCAGCAGTATATCTTGGATGAGATAGCTAAACTTCCGAAGCTCGTGTCTGATTTCAGGCCGCAGGAGTACTTCACTTATCTTTTTGACGAACCTTACGTACATTATTATGACAGTCTCGGAATCGAGATCGACTCCTTGAAATGGGACTACAGGTTCGTGTCGATCGAGACGGCGGATACGATATATGACCGTATAAGGATGATTATCCGTGACACGATCCCGCCTGTTGACAGTCTGGCTCCAGTAGATTCGTTGGCTTTGGCAGACTCTCTGGCATTGGCTGACAGTATTGCAAAAGCGGTCGAAAAACCGGTGGAAGCTGTCAAGCCTGTAAGCAAGGATACAGTTCAGGCGGTAAATCAGCCGAAGAGAAGAGTGGTAAGGCCGCAGAGACAGACAAGGCCAGGCCTTCAGGAGACAGGTGAATTGAAGACGATAGAAAAATAGGTATGAGTGTGAATAGGATAGCTGCAGAATATGTGTACACCCTTGATTCCGAGCCGATAAGAAACGGATTCGTAGAATATGAGGATGACGGAACGATTGTAAGGACCGGACAATGTGATCCTGAAGAAGAGGTCATGCCCGGAGCTCTCGTCCCAGGCTTTGTGAATGCTCATTGCCATGTGGAGCTTTCGCATCTTCACAGGAAGTTCCGTAAAGGAACCGGAATGGCAGGATTCATCGACCAGATCAACGAACTTCGCGACTGGGCTGGTTTCGAGGTGAAGCAGCAGCTTGTGCGCGAATGGATGGACAAGATGTGGAATGATGGAGTATCGGCTATGGCCGACATCAGCAACGACGATGCATCTTTTGACGTGAAGAAGTCTCATCCGATGTATACAAGGACATTCCTTGAGGTCTTCGGCAGTGAACCGGAAATGTGCGAAGGAGTCATGAGGGATGTGAAGGCCCTTAATGAACTTGCTGACAAGGCAGGTATCGATGCGGCTCCTACGCCTCATTCATGCTATACGATGAGCCCTCAGCTCTTGAGCGCTTCAGCGGCTGCAGGACTGGAATCCGGATTCCTTTCTTACCATTCTCAGGAGAGCCAGGAGGAGGAAGACCTGCTTATAAGCGGTTCCGGAGCCATGTATGAGAACAGGAAAAGGTCCGGCATGAGCACTCCGCCTGTAACAGGAGAGTCATCCCTGAAGTATTTTATAGACAGGCTGGCTGCGGCTAAGCCTGCCCCATATGATGAAAATATACTGCTGGTGCACAATGTATGTCTTCAGCAGAGTGATATAGATGCCCTCAAAAAGGTCATGAACAATGCGTTCTTTGCGATATGCCCGCTTTCGAACATATTCATTCACAATGCATTGCCTCCGATTGACCTTATGAGAAAGAATGGCCTGTCCATCGCTTTGGGTACTGATTCCCTTTCAAGCAATGATGACCTGGACATGGTGAAGGAGATGGCATGCCTTCATGAGAACTTCCCTGAAGTGCCGATGGATGAGATACTGACATGGGCATGTCTCAATGGCGCGAGATTTCTGGGAAAGGAAGACAGATTGGGAACCTTGTCGGCAGGAAAGCGTCCTGGAATAGTTCATGTTACAGGAATTGATGCCGATGGATTCGTGACATCGGAAAGTAAGTCAGGAAGGATAATCTGATATGCTGCATTTTGACGACATAGTGTTCGGACCGATATTCAGCCGCAGGCTTGGTTCTTCTCTCGGAGTGAATCTTCTTCCTTCGAAAGGAAAGCTGTGCAATTTCGACTGTGTGTATTGTGAATGCGGCTGGAACAAGGACGGTATAGCGGAAAGGGTCTTCCCGAGACTGGAGGAAGTCAAGGTTGCAATGGAGGAAAAGATGTCAAAGGCTGCGTCGGAAGGCGTCCCTGTGGATTCCATTACATTCTCCGGTAACGGAGAGCCTACGATGAATCCTGATTTTCCGGAGATAATCGATGTGACGCTGGAGCTTCGTGACAAGTATTTTCCGGAAGCCAAGGTGTCAGTCCTTTCCAATGCGACATTGATCGGAAGACCTGCTGTGGCGCAGGCATTGATGAAGGTTGACAATCCGATCCTGAAGATCGATGCTTCTTCCGATGAGCTTATAGCCAGGATAAACAAGCCTGTAGGACGTTACAGACTTGATGAGGTTGTTGAGGCGATGATGAAGTTCGAAGGCCGCTTTGTGCTTCAGACAATGTTTCTGAAGTCGCCGGATTTCGATACGACGGAGCCGGAGGTGTTGGAGAAGTGGATGGAGATCGTAAGGAGGGTGAAGCCACGCGAGATAATGGTCTATACGATAGACAGGGAGACTCCGGACAAGAGTCTTGCGAAATATACGGTGGAAGAGATGACTGCATTCGTGCAGCCGCTCATCGATGAAGGATTCAGGATACAGATAAGAGGATAATGAGAGTCGTTATACAGAGAGTTTCGGAGGCATGCGTTGCCGTGCCTGCAGAGGGATATGAATCAAGAATCGGCCATGGTCTTCTGGTTCTCGCGGCGTTCATTGACGAAGATACTGAAGAAGATCTTGAGTGGACAGCGAAAAAGATCGCGGCAATGCGTATCTTTGATGACGCGGAAGGCGTGATGAATCTTTCGGTGAAGGATGTGGAAGGCGAGATACTTGCCGTAAGCCAGTTTACCCTGTATGCTTCTACCGTGAAAGGAAACCGTCCTTCATATATAAAGGCGGCAAAGCCGGATGTGGCAATACCTTTGTATGAAAAGTTCCTGGCAAAGCTGGATGAACATTTCGGCGGCAAGGTCGGAAAAGGAATATTCGGGGCGGACATGAAGGTGTCCCTGGTCAATGACGGCCCTGTTACGATTATAGTTGATTCAAAGTTGAAATTTTAAATATATAATATGGTTGATTATTTGAACAGATATGGTTATGCTCCGGATCGTGATGCAATCGGAAGAGCATTGGATATCATTGCTGCTAACCTTGAGAATGTAGCATCAGAACAGGTCTATAAGGAGTGCTTCTCGATGATGGACCTTACGACACTCAAGACGGATGATACTCCGGCTTCTGTGACCAAGCTTGTCGGCAAGGTAAACAAGTTCCAGGAGACATATCCTGAATGGCCTCTCCCTGCTTCGGTCTGCGTGTACTCGAACTTTGCTTCGGTTGTCAAGGCTGCAAGGGCTGCTGATTTCAACATCACGGTAGTATCAGCATGCTTCCCTACATCGCAGAGCTTTCTTGAAGTGAAGCTCAAGGAGGTTGAGATGGCTGTCGAGCAGGGTGCTGATGAGGTGGATATCGTGTTGGCACTCAATGCGTTCCTTGCGGGTGACTATGAGGCGGCATCAAAGGAGATCCGTGAGGTGAGAAGGGTGATTGATGAGGTTGCAGGAAGACAGGGCAGGGAAGTGCATCTCAAGGTGATTCTTGAGACAGGATTGCTCAGGACTCCTGAAAACATAGCTAATGCTTCATTCCTTGCAATGGAGGCAGGCGCAGACTTCATCAAGACTTCTACCGGAAAGGTGGATGTGAATGCAACTCCTGTAGCAGCGTACGTGATGTGTGAGTGCATCGCCAAGTTCCACGCTATGACCGGTAAGAAGGTCGGATTCAAGCCTGCAGGCGGCATATCTACAGCAGGTGACGCCCTCTGCTATTATTCGATTGTTGCGTCCGTTCTTGGCAAGGAGTGGCTCAACAAGAACATGTTCCGTTTCGGTGTAAGCCGCGTAGCCAACAGCATCCTTTCTGCAGTTGAGCAGAAGACAGTCGGATATTTCTAGGAATTTTATTTCACTTTTTATAAAAGTTGAATAAATTTTAAGGTGCAAATCGCCCTTCCAGATACGTGGAAGGGCGATTTTTGTTTTTATCCGTTGACAATTTCATTCAACGGATAATAGTCGGGAACTTTGCCTCCGTAATTAAATGACAGAATTATGAGAGGTAAGATTTCAGTAGTGCTCGTGGCAATCGTTCTGATGTCATGCAGCAAGGAAGGTTTCAGGACCGGCAGGGGACTGGACTATTCCTATGGACGGGATATCCCGCACAACATGATCGTTCTGGGCGATCGTCTGGAGAACCCATACACGACTGAGAATATGTCCAAGGCCTTGCAGTCCCTGTATCCGACAAGGGCGGACAGGGTGGATGTCAAGGCCACGAACCTTTATGTCAGGTTTCTTCCGGCCGATGACTCGGAATATAAACTGCTTCGAGGGCTGGGACTGAACATGATGGACCATCCTTTGGATTATGATATCGCAGTCGAGGGTGACTGGTATCACGACCCTTCCGTGCCGGAGAACAAGGTGACATGGCAATATGCTGTTGTGCCTCATGGATTTGATTTTCCGGATATCAGGTATGAACTCATTGATGAATGCTATATAGCTGAAAATGACCCGGGTACAAGGTCTGACGGCATTGACTGGCAGGCAGTTGAAAGAGAGGCATATCGTCTGACGGGAAATGAAGGCAGATTGGCTGAACCTATGACCAGAGCCTCCGGAAAAATGGTTCCGGCCGGCCGTATCACCATAGAAGACAAGGATTATAAGGGAGGACAGCCGTTCGGCGTTTCCGGAGTCATGGTCTCATGCAATTCATTCGTTAAGTTCGATCAGGCATATACCGATCGTGACGGATATTACCAGATGGAAAAGTCGTTTTCTTCCGACATACGTTACAGACTGATCTTCAAGAATGAAAAGGGTTTCTCTATCGGATTCAACCTTGTCCTTGTGCCGGCTTCGGTATCGACATTGGGAAAGTCTTCCCCTGAAGGAGTCAGCGTGACGGTTACGGAGGATTCGGAGGACAAGCTTTTCCGCAGATGTGTCGTCAATAATGCCGCCTATGACTATATCACCCGTTGCAATCCGGATGATATGGATATCGCTGCCCCTCCTCAGGACATCAGATTCTGGATATTCAATGGCCTGGAGTCCAGCAGTGCCGTCATGCTGCATCATGGTGCTGTTGTCAGGAATGAATACCTGGAGAGGTTCCTGGGCGGATTTTACCCGCTAATAGAATATTTCCTTCCAGATATAACGATCGGAACCAAAGGCGCTGCTGACTATGCCAGAATATATTCGTCCACATGTCATGAGCTGGCTCATGCAAGCCATTTCGCAAAGGTCGGGACAGACTACTGGAACAAGTATATCCTGTACATAATCGAGTCTTATATCAAGACCGGAGGTATGACCTACGGTGACGGCGAGGGCGAGAATGCCGGGCATTGCGAGATAGGTGAAACATGGGCATACTACCTTGAGAGCAAGATGTATAAGGAAAGATACGGCGGCAGTTTCCCGACTTTCGGAACAAGCTACTGGTTCAGGCCACAGATCTTCCGTTTCCTTGATGAAAGAGGTTTCTCCCGGTCAGACATATTCTCGGTTCTGGATGAAACCGTCATTTCAAAAAGTGATCTGAAGTCAGCCCTGATAATGTCCCGACCGGAGAAGAAAGAGACGATCGAACAGATATTCAGCAGATATTAGCCGCCATGAAAAGATTTGCAATCATACTTGCCGTTGCCGCTTTTATTCTGCCATCCCTGAAATCTGAAGCACAGACAGTATCCTTGTCGACGAATCTTCTGGATTATGTTTGTCTGGGTACCCTTAATGCGGATGTATCATATTCATTGTCAAGGAGATGGAGCGTTACTGCCGGGGCACGTTACAATCCTTTCACATTCAGGGAAGGTGATCCCGACAAGCAGTTCCAGCTGCGCCAGCAGTCATATAGTCTTGGTGCGAGGCTATGGCCATGGCACACATGGTCCGGCTGGTGGTTTGCCGGAAAGCTGCGCTACCAGGAATATAATTCAGGAGGCATAAGGTCTTTGGAAACAAGAGAAGGAGACCGGTTCGGAGCAGGGCTTTATGCGGGATATACATACATGCTGACTTCTCATCTCAATATCGAGTTCGGCCTCGGCCTATGGTCCGGTCTGGATGTCTACAGATGTTATTCGTGTCCTGTATGTGGGGTGACTCTTGAATCGGGAAAGACTCATTTCATCCTTCCGGACGACATAATGATTTCGCTTGCCTATGTGTTCTGATAGAAATATATGTTTCATCATCCTGTTCCTATGCTTTGTAGTTTCGTGTTCTCCGTTCAGGAAGATGCAGAACATACGGTCCGGAACGGTATCCATGAGCCTTTCAGTTCCTGATGAACCTCCGGTAGAGGAAGAAGAGGACAAAGAGGTGGAGATCGACAGCATCAGAGGTACGTTGTCCGATGAACCGATCATCATGAATGCCATAAAGGACACGGAGACAGGAGAAATGGTGGCAACTGACGTGATCAATGCCTCAAAGGTGACGGCAAGATTCCGCAATGTGGCCGAGAGGGCGGGATATGTGTCGATAAGCTTTGACGTGAATGTCCCTGCAGCTCTGTCAGACTCGAAATGGCAGCTGAAGATCCTGCCTTTCATGGCCATACAGGAGGATACCGTCTCGCTGGATGCCCTTTATATCACGGGACGGAAATATCGTGAGGAGCAGCTCCGGGGATATCAGAGATATCGTGCTTTCCTTGCTTCGATTATCACGGATACTACTGATTTCATCCGTCTCGGCCAGCTGGAGATATTCCTGGAACGCCATTATCCGGAGACATATGCAATGAAGAGAGACTCTTCGATAATTCCTGCTCCGCAGGCGGAAAACCTGTTCGGCGTGACACAGAGGGAAGCCCTGATACATTATACAAAGCATCTCAAATGGCATCTCAATGAGCGCAGGAAAGGCAGGATCGGCAAAATGTATGACAAGTATGTGAAGGATCCGATCGTGACTGAAGGCATAAGGCTTGACACGGTGCTGACTTCGAGTGGAGGCGATTTCATATATCGCTATGTGCATACATTCCGGAGCAGACCGGGCTTGAGAAAGGTGACCGTCTCGCTGGACGGAAAGCTTTATGAGGACGGCGAATGCATACACGAATTCCCTTTCCCTGATGAACTTACGTTCTATATCAGCTCTTTGGCCTCGCTTGCAGATGACAGACCGAAATACAGAATGTTCGTGCTGGAGAGGAGCGTGTATGACAATACGAAGGCCTTCATAGATTTCCGGCAGGGAAGTTCGGTAGTGGATACAACCTTGGGCGATAATGCGTCCGAACTCCGCAGAGTGCTGAAGTGCATAGATGACGTCAGCGCACGCGAGGACCTGGTGCTTGATTCGCTTGTGATTGTGGCTTCATGTTCTCCGGAAGGGGCATACAGTCTGAACCGGAAACTATCTGCAGCCAGGTCAGAGGCGGTCAGAAGGTACATCGGAGAATATGTGCCGGAAGAATGGAGGGACAGCCTGAAGGCTTCGGAACTCCCTGAAAATTGGGAGCAGCTAGGAAAGCTTGTTGCCAACGATACGGTAATGAAGCCATCGGCCAGGGAGAGCATACTGAAGATGATGGAAGGTATGAAGGAGCCGGATGTGGTGGAAAGGAGGATGTCGTCTATGCCGGAATACAGGTATCTGCGTGAGAAGGTATATCCCAAACTTCGAAGTGTACGGTTCGACTTCCATATGCATAGGCCGGGAATGATCAAGGATACCGTTCATACTACCGAACTTGATACGGCTTATATGGCTGGCGTCAAGGCACTCAAGGACCTTGATTATAAGAAGGCCGTGTCCATCCTGCGGCCGTATGATGACTATAATGCAGCCTTGGCATTCATGTCGGCTGATTATAACCATTCGGCTCTGGATGTGCTTGGAAGGCTGGATGATACCGATCCGAAGGTCTGCTACTTGAAGGCAATGGTACTTTCGCGTCTCGGCCTTCATGACGAGGCTTTGAAATATTACGACCTCTGCCTCGCTTACGACCCTTATATGCGCCATCGTGCGAACCTCGATCCCGAGATGCACGAACTGGTAAAGAAAAGAGAATACAACCCTTAATATTATAACATTATGAAAAAAAGATTTTATCTGGCGGCCTTTGCCGCTATGGCTCTGGTGAGCTGCAATGAAAGGAATGCGGATCTTCCGCAGGTTCCTGTAGAGAATGAAACCGTGGTGCTTGAGGTTAATGTGCCTGCAGTGATGACAAGAGTCGAGGGCTCGGCAACCGGTGAAGACAATGTGGCTGATCTTCAGGTGTTTGTGTTCAATGGCTCCGGTGTGCTTGAAGCATACGGACATGCAGCGTCGAAGTCCCTCAACCTCACATGTGTTCCTGGCAGCAAAAACGTAGTCGCTTTGGTGAATGCCCCTTCATTGTCAGGAATAGCTACTCTTACTGAACTTCAGGAGGCCAAGTCATCCCTTGCGGACAATGAGACAGGAAAGCTTGTGATGGCCAGCGAAGTAATCTCCAAGACACTGACTGCAGACAAGAACAACAGCATGACTATTGAGGTCGAAAGACTTGCTGCAAAGGTGGTTCTGGCTTCGGTGAAGAATGCCATGGCTCTTGAGGCCGATCGCGAGAAGGATTTTACGATCAAGGCAGTATATCTGATCAATGTGGCGGGAGACAGACTGTATCTGTCTGATTCGACTCCGTCAAAATGGTACGACATGATGATGTATGAGTCCAACAATACTCTCCCTTTCCTTCATGACGAGCCTGCGACAAAGCTGACATATAATACCACATATTCAGTAAAGCATCATTTCTACGGCTATCCGAATCCTGTTACTGCAGATGCGAATGCCGGATCATGGACTCCTAGAAAGACGCGCCTTGTGGTTGAGGCGACTTTGGGAAGCGAAACCTGCTACTATCCTGTGACTCTGGACAAGATGCAGAGGAATACCGAATATATCATTAATCTCACCGTCACCAGACTTGGATCGCCGGATCCTGATGTCCCTGTCACTACAGGAGAGGCATCATTTACCGTTGAGGTCAAGGATTGGGTAGACGGAGGAACAATAAACGAGACAATCTAAAGATCATCAGTCATGAATAATATGTCGTCCAAAGCGCTGTCGCTGCTTTTCGGTGTCCTGCTGTCTGCGGGATGTTCAGTCAAGGAATACAGGGAGTCGTGTCCGTGCCGGCTTGTGCTTGATTTCAGTGAGACGGATACTCTGGCCGTCAGGTCTGCAGACCTGTATGTGACAGTGCCGGACGGCTATGTCTTCACGGATCATGTAGGTTCTGAATTTTTCCGGAGGGGGTATCCCGTATATGTTCCCAGAACATGGCTTTACGTGAGTATGGTCAATGGGGATGAAGGGATGTCTTCTGCTGAAGGACTGAAGATACCCTTTGGAGAGGATTGTCCGCCGGTCTATACGCATTCTTCGTATATAGATGCGGATTGCGAGATGTGGCGTGAGATTGTCAGGATGAGGAAGAATCATTGCCGGATGAACATTACCATGAAGACCGATGGCGGCAATATGCCGGATCTGAAGGTCGTGTCGGATGTCTGCGGTTATGATGTGGCCGGGAAGCCTCAAAACGGAAGTTTCGAATATGAGACCCGGCCGGATCTTTCCGGAATCTGTTCCGTAACGGTCCCGAGACAGACCGGAGATGAGATGATGCTGGAGATCGATGATGGCGGTGGAGTAATTAAAAGGTTCGCTTTAGGCACATATATTGCCTCAATCGGATATGACTGGACCGCACCGGATCTTCGGGACATCGACATCGAACTGGATTTCGCGATGACGAGGATTTCGCTTGTGGTAAGTGGGTGGGACAAGGAGTACGAGTTTGATGTAGTCATCTGATCATAAAAAGTAGGAAATAGTTCATAATTTAAAAACATTTTGTATCTTTGCCCCACTTTACTGAAGCCCATGTGGTGAAATGGTAGACACGCTCGTTTCAGGTGCGAGTGCTTCACGGCGTGTAGGTTCGACTCCTATCATGGGCACATCTTAAGCTCGGTCTTATGGCCGGGCTTTTTTGTTATGTCATGATTGATTTTTTCTGTATATTTACGGAAATATTTGATTATGAAGATAGCATTTCTTGATGCGGCCACAATGGGCAATGTGTCCTTCGAGCCGTTTGAACGCCTCGGCGATTTCGTGAAATATGAAAATTCCACTCCTGAAGAGGCTCGCGAGAGGGTCAGGGATCTGGATGTACTGCTGATCAATAAGGTCCTGGTGGACAAGGAACTGATCGATTCCGCTCCGAACCTGAAACTTATATGCATCGCTGCTACAGGAGTGAACAACATAGATGTGGAATATGCTGCGTCGAAGGGAATACCGGTACGTAATGCAGTTGGTTATTCTACGGATTCGGTTGTGCAGGCCACATATATGCACATTCTCTCTCTTGTGGGTGGCGCTCCATATTTCGACCATAGCGTAAAGTCCGGAAGCTATTCGCGGAGCGGTATGTTTACGGATCCGAACTGGAACTGGAACGAACTGGCCGGCAAGACCATCGGCATCATCGGCATGGGCAATATCGGAAGCAAGGTGGCCAGGATTGCTGAAGCGTTCGGAATGAAGGTCTGCTATTTCTCGACTTCCGGAACCGGACATTGCAAGGAATATCCGTGTCTTTCTCTCGAAGAACTTCTCAAGGTTTCAGATATTGTCTCAATACATGCTCCGCTCAACGAAAGGACGAAGAATCTTATCGGAAAGGAACAGCTCGCGCTTATGAAGCCTTCAGCCTTCCTTGTCAATGTTGGCAGAGGTGCGATTGTCATCGAGGAGGATCTTGCCGAAGCTGTAGATAACGGCGTGATCGCCGGTGCCGGAATGGATGTGTTCGTGCAGGAGCCGATCCTTGAGGATCATCCATATCTTAAGATGAAGCATCCGGAGCGTATGCGTCTCGCCCCTCATGTGGCATGGGCCAGCGTCGAGGCAAGAAAGCGTCTTGTTGACATAATGGCCGAGAACGTGGCCAAAGGCTGGTAGCCTTCCGGTCAGCAGAGTATACGAAAAAGGCGCTGAATCTTCAGCGCCTTTGAGCTCCCGAACTTGGACTTGAACCAAGGATCTGATTAACAGTCAGATGCTCTAACCAACTGAGCTATTCGGGAATGTTGTTTTCAAACGTTTTGTTTTCGTTTGGGATTGCAAAGGTAGACATTTTTTCTTTACCTCCAAACTTTTTCGTAAAAATTTTTGAAAAAATCTTATCTTTGCAATGTTTTCAGGTGATAAACGGCATTTTTTGCCTCAAAAAACAGATTTATGGATATCGATCTCTTATCAAAAATGGTCAAGGAACTCATTCTTGACAATGACAGAGTAGTGCTGCCGGGTCTTGGCTCGTTTGTGGCCGAGGTGGTCCCTTCTACATTTTCAGATAAGGGATATACCATCAATCCTCCGTACAGGAGGCTTTTCTTCCGTTCCAAGCCTGATGAGGGAAATGAACTCGCGGAGTTCTATGCCTCGACCAACCAGGTGGACAGGAATGTCGCCGAAAGGATCATCACAGACTTTGTGACCGAGCTGAAGCCTCTCCTTCATTCAAAGAAGGTGGTTGTGTTCCCGGGTCTCGGACGCCTCAGGGC
>RHMF01000597.1_pt1 | contig 15634 bp, 20 predicted proteins | sample 5365151 | NCBI WGS metagenome assembly RHMF01 (sample SAMN10266501, study PRJNA497801) | feces metagenome | isolation source: feces | host: Bos taurus | place: China: Prairie of Fairy Mountain | collected 2017-08-14 | reverse complement strand
CTTTGTCTTGTATATAATTTATCAATACCACCATCAGTTGATGGATCTCTTGCTACTTCACTTGGTACTTTTGCTCCTACATTACAGTATTCAAAAGCTCCTTTTCCTAATAGATAAGTTACATATTTTGTTCCTGCAACTACATAGTCGTTTGCTGCTACATCAGCTGGATAGAAGTCTGTTGCTTTAACATCAGCTAAGTTGATTTGTCCTGTTGTTGCTCCAGTTGCAACTACTTTTAATGCTCCTGCATCTGTAGAAGTTGCTGTATCATATCCTGCTAATATTGGCATATCATCATCAACAATAACAATTTTGCTTCCTAATTGTCCAATTGGTAAGTTTGATTGTATACCATCTTTATCTGTATATTTTAAATATCCAATTAAGTTTAAGTTTTCTAATGTTGTAGCAACTTTTGAATGCATAAATACCATTGATACATTTTTGTTTTTCTTATCTCCAAATGCTTTTTGAGATGCGTTATTTACTGCTGTTTCATCAATTACTGTATTAAGTTCATAAGTATGTTTATCAACAAAGTCAGCTCCAGCAGTATCGCTCATAGCAAAGATACCTTTTAATATTGAAAGTATATCATCCATGTCTACACCTTGCCAATATTCAGCTACTTCACTTGCTAAAGGCATATAATCTTCTCCAGAAATATCAGTTGAGAAGTCTTTTTCTTCCCATCCTTTTGCTCTACCACAAACTATTTTCTTTTGCATAAATGTATTTCTTGAAGATGTTGTAATATTTGTATTTCCATCGTAATTTACAAAATCTCCATCTACTAAACCTTTAATTGGTTCAATTAAAGTGTTTCCACCTACTCCATCTACTAATCTTGCTTTTAATGAGTTATTAACTTGTAATACTCCATTTTTTACCATTGAATTTTCTTTTAAATTAGGTATTTTTGATAAATATTTTTGGAATATAGAATTATTCCAATATTTTTGGTCAAATCTTGGCATTTTATTTTCCTCCTTTAATTTTACAAGCTATCAAATTCATCAGGATGCTCTGTTGCAAATTTTGCTTGTTCTTCTGGTGATAATGTTTGATATTTTTCCCATGTCATAATATCTGCTGTTTTAGGGTTAATATTACTTCCAGAAGGTTTAACATTAATGTTTGATAATTCATCTTTAACTTTCTTTTCTGTTTGTTCTTTCATTGAATTAAATTCTGCTACAAAACTATTTGCTAAGTCTAATGTTGCTTGTTCATCTTCTTTTACAAATTTACTTACTAAACTATCTGCGTTTTCACTAGATATTCCAGCTCCAACTAATATAGCTTTTGCTTTTACTGAGTTGTTAAGTTTGTTATACTTGCTCATTTCAGCTTGTAATTGCTTTCTCATCTCTTCTGCTTTTTCTTGCTCTGTCATTTGGCTTTGCTTAATTTGTTGAAGCTCTAAATCAGATGCTTTATACTTCTCAATTTCAGATAAGTTAAGTGTTAATTTGTCATTTAGTGATTTGATTTCATCATCTTTTGCCACTATTTCATTATGTATTGATGTTAATAAAGCATTAATTTGCTCATCTGTAGCATTTTCACCTAATATTTTTTTCGCTTGTTCTCTGTTCATTTTATTTTCCTCCTTAACGACAGTTTTAACGATAAACTGACAAAACATAGATTAAATAAATTTATCCTTTTAGGACTGGCATAAGATTTAAGATTCGAACTTAAACTAACAGTATAACTGTTGTGCTACCATTACACTAATCTCATATAAATATCCATAACTAGAATAGGATATAAAAGGTGGCTAAATGAAGGATTTATATTAACTTATCTAGTATCGTTAATAACTATTTTTCTTGCGTTGTTTTTTGCATTATATTGTTTATATCGTTATTGATTTCTTTTATATCATTTGTGTTTTCTTGAGGTTTAGTTTCTTCTTGGACTTTATTCCATGCATTTACTACTGCTGTTGGGTCTCCAAATAAGTTAACTAATGGTACTGCATATTCTTTTGGTACACCCATTCCTATTAGTATTTGTAATGCTTCTGATTTTGTTAATAAGTTTTCTGATTTATCAATGTTAAACTTAATGTCTACATCTGATACTTTTAGATTTTTAATATCACTATTTTCAGCTTGTCTACATATTTTAAGTATTACCTTTAATGCTTTTCTATCACATCTTTTTATCATTGTTTGGTCAGTTTTTGCTCTTATTCCAGAACTTGTATAACCTTGACCAGTTAATTTTGCTCTTCCTGTATCTCCAGATGTTACAGAACCATTATCGGTAGCCATTGGTACACCTAAAATTTGATGTAGGCTTGTTAAAAGTCTTGTATAGAATACTTGAGTATCACTTGCATTTAGTCTATTTGCTATTGTATCTACACTTGCTTTCTTATTTTCTGTTGATTTGATTTTAATTGCTCCTAGTTCTTTCATTTCAGTAAGTCCGTCTTCATCAATATCAGCATTTGTAAATACCATTATTGCATTAACAAATTGATCTAAATCATCAAAATCATCACTTTCTAATTGATTTATTCCATCAAATAAGTCTTTACCAATTTCTATTAGTGATATTCTGTCTCTATTGATATAATATTCAACTACTAAATGTTCATTTAATATTATTGGTTGAATTTCAGTATCTGGTTTTAAGATAAAATTACCAGTTTCATTTGTTAAAACAAAAAATCTATCTCTAAAATACACTGTATATTCACTGTAGTTTACCCATGAATATATTACATTACCATTATCATCAACTTTAGAAATAGCTTTCTTAAATTCGGTCTCTACTATGCTAAATAATTGCTCATTTCCCATTTCACTTGAATAGATTACTTCACAATTATCTCTTTTAATGTTAAATGCAGAAAATGGTGATTCATCATCCTCATTTGCATTATCTTTTTTAATAAATCTAAAACCTCTTCCACATACATATACATCTTCTATTATTTCTTGGTCTTTTGCATCTTTATCTTCATATTTTGCATAATTATTTAATGTTTGTATTTCTTCATTGGCATTATTGTTTGCCATAGTATATTGTATAGGGTCTCCAACTAACCAATTTTTCTTAAAATCTACTATTGCCCATGCCCAATTTTCAACTTTTTTGTTGTTAATCTCTTCTCTAGTGTATTTTTGCTTAGTTAAAATATCTTGCTGACCTAAATAATAATTCCATAAAAAGTTCATGTCGACTTTGTTTTGTTCATGTATTTGAACAATATCTGGCATTAAACCTATTACTGTTTTAACTAATTTATCGTTATCTAAAGAAAGTAAATCTTTTTCAGAGTATGGAGCATATATAGTTACTCTTCCATATGTTCTCATAATACACTTCTCCTTTTTTACCTAATTAAACTATAGAATATAATCAAAAAATTGTCAAGTCTATCTTGACTTTGTTATTCTATTCTCAGAATACATTTTAGCTAAACTATTAGGGTTCCTTCCATACACATAAAAGTACGTTGTTGGTACATTTACTTTACGATGTTTTGAAAAGTCAATTACTCTATAGATAAAATCAGTATCTTCACCATATTGTAGATTTTCATTAAATCTATTTTCTCCTATTGCAGAAGTTCTAAAAGCATAAGACCATACACAATTACGATGTTTATAAGGTTCAGAGTTTGATGAAAATACTCCATTTACATTTACATTGGCTTCTAGAATGTCATGAGTATTATCTCCTGCATAATTTGACATCTTTTCAATGTAATTATCAGCAATATCATCGTCACTATCTATAAAAGCAATATAGTTTGTTTTATCCATAAAATAGTCTATACCTTGATTTCTTGCATTAGACACACCTTTATTCGTCTTGTTTCTAAAAACCTTTAATTTTTCATTCTCGTAAGAATTAAGCCAATCACTTTGTTGTCCATCTTCTACGATTAACACTAATGTATTATCATTTAACTGATGTTTAATCTTTTCAATTAAGGTTTTGAAACATATTTCACATTGTTCACTATTCTTATAATAAGGAATTACTATCCCTAGAGGAACTTTTGGCTCATTTTTAGTTAAAGTTTGAGATTTTTTCTCATTTTCAGTTACTTTTTGATTAACTTTTGCAGTTTTAGTTGTCAAAGTTTGTGATTTTGGCTTAGTTTTTGATACTTTTTGACTAACTTTAGTATTTTTTTGGGTTAAAGTTTCATTTTTTTTCATAATTTACCTCCTCAATATATAATTTTACTATTTCATTTATAAAATCATTACTTTTAGCAACTATTTCACAAACCATCTCTTCATCCATATCAGCATAATATAATCCATATTCCCAAATATAGCAATGAGTAAGTTCATGTTTTAATGTTTTAATTTTTTGTTGTTCACATATATCAGCATTAATAAATATAGTTTGTGATGTTTTTATAGTCAATCCAAATACACAAGTATCTTCTCCTGTTATTGTCTTCCATAACTCCTTCATTTTATCTATATTGACTTCTTTAATTTCCCAATTATCGTTGTTTATTATAAATTTCATAATTTACCTCCTAAAATGGTCTTTTAAATGGAATAGCTTTCATTTCTAATCCATTTTCTTCTATTATTTGGTCAGCATACATTGATACAGAGTCTATCATGTCATCATGTCTATTTGGATATTCGAAAGAATATGATGTCATTTGTTCCATTGCTCTTCCCATTGGAGTTCCTGCTCCATATAGATGCTTAGCTGGGAACACTATTCTTCTTATTATAACGTCTTTGAACTCGTTTATTCTTAATTCTTTCTTTTTTTCATTAAATTTCTCAATAATACGAATTTCGTAATAAGATTTTTCAGATAATTTCTTATATATCATCTCTGGAAGTGATGTGTTAGTGTTGATTTCTACTACTAATACAGTTACATGGTTTCTTATTATTGCGTTTGCAAAGGTATCTATTAGAGAATTAACGGCTTTATTGTCAAATACGATGTCAACTAAGTAGTGGTCATTACCTATTTGGTTAAAGATTGGCATTGATACATAGTCATTTCCAGTTCTACTTGGATCAAGTGATGCAAAACACACATCAGTTTCTTTTATAGGTAATTTTTCATAGGTTTTAAGATTAGTCCAATCAAAATACAAACCTTCTGGCGATGTTGGATTTTGTTGAAAGTTAGTTTCCCATAGATAGGTACTCATTGATGCTTTTTCTTGAAGTAATCTTTCTGTAGATTTTAGTTTAGGACATGTTGATTTTCCAGTTTCATAGTCAAGTGCTGGTACTTTAATAATTACTTTCTTGCCATCTCTACTTATTTTTGTAAATTTGAACTTAGAGTCTTTTATGAATTTGCTTTCGTTCTCCCATAGTGATGTTACTTTAGCTAAAAAGTCAGTTGGAGACCATAATGTTCCTGTTATTATGATTTGTGGTATCTTGGTTTGAACATATCTACTCCTCCATACTGTTACAAAGTCTTGATAGTATTTCTTATTAAGGTTTTCATCTAATGCTTCTGTTGCATTTGCGTATAAGTCGTCTATATCAATCGAAAGACTAGCTCTTATTCCTACTACGTTAGCTTTTACTGTTTTTGCATAATAAGACGAAATAAGCTTACATTGACGTAGTTTCCACTCACCATCGGTTTCTTTTAAGAAAAAGTCTTTATCATCTTTTCTATACTTTAGATGAGGAAATACTTTTCCATATCGTTCTAGTTTAATGATGTCGATAACTGAACGTGATTGTCCTTTTATTAAATCGTCATTAGAACATAAGGCTAGAAATGTCCCTGTTGGTTCTATTCCTAGTCTAAATGCTTCATAGTACCTACATACTCTTGATTTTCCATATCCAGATGGTAGGTTGACTATCATTCCTTCAAAGGTCTCATCAAAACACATTCTGTTTAGATAATAAACGTATCCACTTAAGATATCATATCTTGGTTCTAAGAGTTTATCCTTTTCATACCATTCTAAATAAACAATAAAATGCTCTAAACTTGCTCTTGCTGCTAATTTATATGCATTTTCTAAATCATTATGGTACTCTATTAGTCTATCTTTGTTAGTTTCTACTTTTATAAGTAAGTTGAGCAATGGGATATAACGATTGATGACAAGAGCACTACATTCGATACTGTCTAGTTTACTATACTCTTCAAATTCTAATTTTAAATCTGACATTATTCCAAATAGGTTGTCTCTATAGGTTTCATTCTTTATATTCTTGATACTGTTGTTGATTGTATTTAATGTTGTTTGTATTATAACTATTAAATCATCCATTCTTTTCTACCTTCTTTACTTCAATTGCATTTTTCTTTAATTCATTGAATTCTTGCAATTCTTTTAGTCTATCTTTTACCATATCCATATTTAAGTCATCTGTATGTAAATGGATTTGTGGTACGACTTTCTCTCCTCTATCTTCTTCTACTTTCATTCGATAAATAGTACTCTTCTCGGCTATAGCTCCTCTTTGTGCCATTGTTATGTTACTGTCAAAACAATAGTCGTTTATCTTTTCACATATCGTTACCATATCTATGTCTGTACTTTTAGCAAGACGTTTAAATGAATTCGTCGTTATTCCTGCAAATATACAAAATGAACTCACGTTAGGCATGAAGTCCCCTATTTTCATGTTTATTTCAGTTACTATTTCACAATACAAGTCCCATACTATTGATAGTTTCTCTGCATTATACGTAGGTTCTTTATTTCCTATAGGATTGATACTCTTAAAGAAATAATTTTGTAATACAAAGGGGCTTACGTTTAATGCTTCTATTTCTCTCCCTTTTTTGTCTCGTTCTTTTCGCTTCATTTGTTTCTGATAATAAGAGATTTTACTTATTAGACTCTCTTTTCTTTCTTTTATGATTCTATCTAAGTTTGCTATCTTTCCATTTACATACATTTCTTCTAAGTCTCTTACATCAGCTTTATTTTTCATTTTAATTTGCGTATTTATTTCTAATTCCATATACTTTTCACCTCTTTTATGTTAACTACTGTATTTTCAAGGGTTTGCTCGTTTTTTACCCTCTTTTAGAAAGTGTTTTCTCGGTAATTTTTGATACTTTTTACCCTTTTAATTTACATAAAGTATTTACTTAATACCGAATAAGTAGTTTCTATTCCTCTTTTTTTTCTTAATTATACTTTTACTCACTTTTTTTGTCAATTATAGCTATAAATCAATTCTAATCTGTTTTATCTCTTAATAATATAATTAGTCTTGTAGAATGTAAAAATGGCTTATTTTCCATTGTCGTGATAAATAAAAGATGATATTCCTATAATTATTACTACTTAATAGAATATATCTTTTAGTACTATCCTTTATTTCTTATATTCTATAACTGTTTTATTAAAATTGGGTTTTTAATGTTGGTTATTTTGGGTTAGAGTTGGTTTTTGGGGTAACTAGCCTATTTTGAGCTTTTCTGCAAGGGGTAGGGGTAGCCTATAGCTCCAGGTACTACAAAGCTATACAATATATGATTCAATGTGTAGTAATGATATAATATTGAACATTAAGAACATAGCAAGATCAAGCTATATTTAAGATGTTCCACGAATAACAAAATTTTTTTTATTAATTTTTTATTAAATTTTCGTTGTTACTCCTCCCTCACTATCTAAAATGCAAAATAAAATTCAATTTTACAAAAAAACAAAAATATTTTTATATTATTATTATATGATATTATGTTCTTGTATAATGATATAGTATATTGATATATAGTATAAAGATTATAAAGTCTTTTATCCCGATATTATGTAAAGTACGTCTATTTTCAAGGTTTCAAGCATAAACCACTATAAAATAATGATGTGTTTTGACTGTATATATTATAAGTCTATTTGATGCTATTGTCTTTTTTATCTGATATTATCAAAGCCTTTTTTAGTCTCTGAATCCATATTTATAATATTACAATTATATTACAATTTTGTTACATTTACTTAACGTCTGAAAGTCGCTTGTATCAAGGGTTACAGCTATTATTATTTTATATATATTGTCAATAATATTTGACAACTTATAAAAAACGTGCTATAATATAAGTATAGAAAGGGAAAAAGAAATATAAAAAAGGGGGTTTGATAATATGAAAAAAAAAGTGATCTTAACAATTATATGTTTGGCAAGTCTACCAATGATGGGGTTATTTATGGGAGACGTTATAACAAGAATTTTACAATAGTTCTTGTCTATATATTTAGAAAAGTCTTTATATATAGGCTTGAAGGATTTAAAAAAAAATAAAAAAAAGAAGGGTTTAAAAGGTGGTAAAAATGAAATTATTAAATAAAAATTTAGTTGAAAACATGAAAAAAAATATTGAAGGATTGGAAAAAGTAAACAAAAAAATCGAAAAACAACAAAAAAGGGTTGATGCATACAAAAAAGAACAAAAAGACTATATCGAACAATTAAGAGAAAAACAAGGCTTTTTTAAGACAACACCAGAACAATACGAAAAAATTAAAAATTTTGATGAAAATATAAAAAAATTAAATGATAAAATAAACACATTACAAATTGAAAAAAATATATATAAAAATAACATATACAATATAATAAATTATGATTTTAAATTTCACTTAATATATGATATAGAGCCATTTTTTTATAAAAACATAGGCGAAAAAACAAAGGAAAAAATTCAAAAATTTGTAAATGATTATTTAAAAAATACTTATAATATAACAGCAGCATTTTACTTTGAACGTGAATATAACTGGAGTGGCAAACTTTCATATATCAATTTTAATATATTTGTGTATGATTCAAAATATAGTTATTACAATAAATATTTAGAATATAGGACGACACTTCATTTTGATTATGAGCAATACGACAACAAAGATTTAGTAAATCTAAAATTTATAAATATCGATTCACATTTTATATATAATTACGATGAGGGGTTAACCTTTAAAATTATAGATGAACCAGCAGCAGAAGCCAAAAAAATCAAAGCTTTAAATATTAAATTATTAGCAAAAAAAGAAAAGTTATTGAAAGAATTTGAAGCGATAAAAAATGAAAATAACGAAATGTTTAAAAATAATTTATATGATTTACAAGATAATTATATTAAAGAACATGTGGGAAGATATTAAAAGGGGGGTTTAATATGCTAGAATTAATTAAAAATGATAATAAATACACTTTAGAGACACCAGAAGGACGCGAAGCAGTACAAAACTATATTAAAAATATGAATGAGGAAAACAAAAACAATATATTTTATTTTGCACCAACTCCAATTGATATAATTGCGATGCAAAACTTTGGAGAATATATCCAAAAAAACGCAGGACTTAAAAAAGCTATATTTATAGCAATTGAAAAAGGCAGACTATATACAAATTTTAAAAGCAATACAATATATTCATATATTGACAGATACATGAGCAAAAACAATATAACAAGTGTATATATAATAAAAGCCGTACATGATTTTATATATGACTATATAGCTAATCAAATGGGTTACGATGAGGAACCAACGATCACAATTAACGGGGAGGTGATATAGATGCTTAAAACATTGAAACAACAACAAATTGACAGAGAAGAGCAGAAAAAAGAAAATGATCTTTACAGAATTAAAAAACAAATTGAACTTGACGAGCTTAAAAGAATTTTGGAAAATAATATAAAAAATGACGTAATATCCAACAACGAAAAAAACATTGATAATATAACAGTTTTTGAAACTATAACAAAACACCACAATATAAACTTGACAATATCACAATATAAACAGAAAAAAGAGCTATTTTTTCCCTATAAAAGCTATTATTTTAACTATCTATATAATAAATACGATACCATAGCTAAAAAAGTTATAAACCAATACAAAAAGTTTGAAGGTTTAACAGATGAGCAATACAACGAAAAAAAAGCAGAATTTGACATAATAGCAAACAACTATAAAATCAAGAAAAAAAATAGCAATTTAACTTATACATTATTATCAATATTTTTTAAAATTAAATAAAAAGGGGGTTTTATTTATGGAAAAATTAAAATTAAGCGAACCAGTTAAAAGCTATATTATCAATTGGTTAAATGGTTTTATGATTAACAATTGCAAAAATCAAAAAAGCGACTTGTTAAGGGTCAAAAAAATTGTATATGATGCATTAAGCAGCTACGACGAAGAGTCAAAAAAAGAAGTTTTAAAAATAGCAAAAGAAAATATTAAAAAAAGTTATGAATAAATAAAAAGAGGTCGCAAGGCTTCTTTTTTATTGCTTAAAATAAAGTTTAACGGCTTTTTATATAAATATATATTTTTATATTATGTTTATATAAAAAGGCTTTTATTTTTCATCTTAACGATTTATAACATATTTTTTATATCTTTTATTTATTACTTTTAATTTATTTGTTTATTATGGTTTATTTATGCTTAAATTAAATTTTAAGCCATTTTTATAGTAAAACAATATAAATATATATCTGAATATTTAAAAGGCTTATTTTTTTATTCTAATACGTAACATATTTGTAATACTTTTGTAATATTCTTGTAATATTTTTTTATTCTCTGTAACATGATTGTAATAAATTAATTTTTCGGATTGGGGGTAGTCCATTTTGAAATCTAGTCCAAGTTTTTGGCAGAAATTTTTTTCATTTTTTCAAAATAGGGGTAGTCCTTTTCAAAATCGGTTCTAAAAAAGGAAAGAAAGCCAATAATAACTAAATACTATTGACTTTCTTATGAGGGTTTAAAAGATATATTCTAAATATATCGGGGTTTAATTAGAATATAGGCTTTTTTTAACTTTATAATGCTATTTTTTCATTAACCAGTATAAAACTATATATCAAATCTATAAAACCAGCAGGGTAACTAGTTCTATTTAATATATAATACCATATTTGATAACTTTTGTCAAGCTGATATATCTTTCCAATTAAGTATTGTTATATCTTTTACATTATCTATATTCTTATTTTTTAAATATTTTCTGATTTTCATTTCAACGGCTAATAGATCAGATTGTGTTCTTATTCTATATCTCATTGTTATACTGCTTATTTTTTGTTTTTCTTCTTCTTCTTTAATCGTATACATGTATACTACATAAATTATCATTTGTTCCTCCATTATCCAAATAATATATTTTCTACATTTTGTTCTGTTTTATTCTTGTATCTGTCTGCTTCTCTTAAATATCTTTGAGTTGTAACAACACTTGCATGCCTTAAAACTTGTTGAATTTCATATATATTTGCTCCGTTGTTATATGCTATACAACTAAAAGTTCTTCTGGTAGAGTGCAAACTTAATGTTTCGTCATTTAATCCATTTTTAATAAATATTTCTTTAATTACAAGTCTGATAGTTTTTGTTGTTACTTTACCACCTTTGTTGTGATTGCTATTTGATATAAAAATATATCCGTCTTTTCTATCTCCTATGTACTCTAAAATATTATTTAATACATGTTCTGGGATTTTAACATAAGTATCATAATCAACATGTCCTTTTCCTTTTATAAATAAACAATATTCTCCGTTTATTTGTTTAATATCTTCTATTCTTGCATTAGAGACTTCTATTCCTCTTAATCCTGTTGTTATCAATAAACTAAATAATGCTTTATTTCTTATGCCTAAATCTGATTTATCTTTTATTAAATTAGCATATATTCCTTTGATTTGTTCTTCTGTTAATACATTTTTCTTTGGGGTTTGAGATATTTTAAAACCTTTAATATCTTCTGTTATATTTGGATATAATCTATATAGACTTAAAAATTTAAAAAATCTCTTTACCCCTACAAGCCACGTATTTGCTGTACTAGAGCTTGTTTTTTCTTTTACGTATAGTTTCCATGATATAATATCATCTCTTTTTGGTTGTTCATTAGTACCTATATATGATATAAAGCTCTTAATACCATTATAATATGTTTTTACTGTTTCTTTAGATTCTACATCTAAATATTCAAAAAACTTATTTAAAAATACATCCCATTTAAAATTATTAATAACTATTTCTTTCATTTTTCCCACCTCTTAGCTTAATTTTACCATATGTTTTATAAGCTGTCAAGCATGTCAAAAAATGTAATTTAATATCTATTTAAAAATTCTTCATATTCTCTCAATGCTTGTTCTACATTGGTTTGACCTTCTCCATCTGCATATTCCCATTGATAAATAACTAAAGTAAAAATAGTATTATAGCAGTCTCTTGGGCATTTATAAAAATCTTCAACAAATTTAATAGGAATTATCCTTGAATTATCAGGTATATCTGGACTACCAGCAAATGTTACATTTTTATAACAATACACATATGTATTATCTCTATTTCTTTTTCTTAAAGGTATTTTATAGAATACTTTATTTTCATGTTCTTGCCTTTTTACAAAATAAACATTTCCAGCTCTTATTTTGTAATCTTCTACTAATTCTGACTCATGTTTTTTCTTTTGATACCATAGTTTTTTTCTTTCTTTTTCTCTTTCTTTGTTTTTTTCTCTATATAATCTATTTTTTTCTGAAATTTTATCTTTATTATTGTCACTATACTTTTTTACTGCTTTTTTTATACAATCTTTATATTTTTCATAATAATCTGCATCATATTCCATTTTTTTCTCCTTTTTGTTTTATATTTTTTATTTATAAATATTTTATTCAAAGAACTGTTTAAATATTGCCATTAAAACATTTGTAACTATGCTATCTCCTGCTAAATGATATAGACTCGCATTGCTTTGATTTTTAGCACATTTTTCAAAATCTTCATCTTTTACCCCCATTAGTCTAAAACATTCTTTTGGGGTTAATGATCTTATTTTTAAATTACTAACTAATACACCATTATTTTCTCCACCCATAGTTGTTAATGTTTGTGTTTTTCCTTTTTGTACTGTACCTCTATGATGTTCCATTCTACTTGATATATCTATTCCATCTCCATCTTCTGCTTTTAAATAACCTTTTTTAGTGGTATTTTTTATTTTTATAAAATTATCTGTTGCTCTACTATTTGCTTTAGTTGTAATTGTTGACGCAATTCCTTTTTTATTAGTCATATTTAAAGTTTGTAAAAATCTTTCTTTTCTTGGAAAACTACTATCATTACTTTCTTTTAAAAATCCTTTTATCATTTTATCACTTAAATAATATTTTTCATCAACATCGTTTTCTAAAAAATATTTTAACCTTAATTTTAATGGAATAGGTGTAGGAAAAGTGTATGAATAGTCTCCTAAAATACTAACCATAAAACATCTATTTCGTGTTTGTGGTATTTCATAATCGGTTGCAATTAAATCTTGAACATAATTTTTATATCCTAGTTTTTCAAGAGATAATTGCCATTTGTAAAAATCTTCTATATTTTCTTGACTATGTACCTGTGGAACGTTTTCCATAAGTAGTATTTGAGGTAGTGCTCCAAGTTCTTTACATTCATTTAAAATTCTTTCAACCTCCCATAGCATTCCACTACGAGTTAAATTATCACTCATTCCTTTTCTTTTTCCAGCTAAACTTAAATCTTGACAAGGAAATGAATAAGTTAATATATAATCATATATATCAGAATCAATTATCTCTAAATCTTTTCCTTTAACTTGTTGAATATTTACCAAATTATTAGTAACAATTATATTTTCATAAATATTATATAAATTTTCATTTTTTAATCTTTTAATTTGTTCTAATGTCATTGGCTCATTATAATTATTAGATATTCCCCATGTATATAAAGATTCGATTATATGTTCTTTTGGTATATCTAACACACCACCTGGAACGAAAGAATCTGAAAAATGTATATCTCTGTATGCTTGAATACTTTTTATAGCCCATTCACATATTTTCCAATGTTCAAATTCAACTCCTAAATATTTTAATGCTAATGCTTGACTTCCGTATCCAGAAAATAATTCTATTAACCTAATTGGCTTTTGTATTTTATATTTTGGATATAATAAATTGTAAAAATCAATTTGTTCCATTTTCTCCTACTTTCTTTTAAAACAATCAGAATCAAATCCTAACTTTTTAACTTCTTCTTTTATAGTGTAAAAATCTTCTGTTGTTAAATGTCCTGTGTTGAAAGAATCTATATTATTTAAAATAGCATCCATTATCCATGGTAGTCTCTTTTTTCCTAAACCTAATTTATAAGAGAGAGTATAAGCTGTCATCGTCATGATTATTTCTAAATACCAATGTTTAGCAAAATCTATCTCCTCTTTTTTTTTCTTTTCTTGAACTGCAATAAATTCTTTTTCAAAACCTTTTAATTTACTATATGTATTTATATTTTTTGCGTATTCTCTACGTTGTTTTCTATTCATTTTACCAACTGCACTACTCATCTTTATTTATCCTTTCGCCATATACTTCTATTTCTTTTAAAGTTATTTCTTTTTCTATATTTCTTTTTTCACTTATTAAGCATGGAACTGTAATAAAAAGACATACCATAAAAATACAAAAAATAATTGTAAAAGCATATATAATATCTTCTGCATTATCTTCAAAAAAATCTTTCATTTATTTATTCCTCCAATAATTCTTGCATATCAAAAAAATATTTTATTTCAAAAGGTATTTCTTTTTCACTTGTGTACCATTTTCCATCATTTCTTCTTTCAGCCACTTCTGGTACACACTCATAATCACCATCAAAATACTTAACTAATACCCAATCATATTTACTTCTGTCATATTCTGTTATAGGTTTCCATTTATTCTTTTCTTTTTCTTTGTTGTATAAATCTAAAATTCCGTTGTATTGCTTCAATATCACTTTCAACTGTAAATGTTGAAAATACAATTTTATTTTCATTTCCTCTTCTACTTTTTGAATCTTTAATAGATTTACACAACATTTCTAATTGATTTATTATTTCTTTTTCACTCATTATTACCTCCATCTAAAGTTGCAATATTTATACTTTTTCCTAATATTCTTTTTAATAAATTTACTTGTCCTAAATATTTCCATACTCCACTTCTGCAATCTTCATTTTCTTTTGATGCTTCTTTATATGTTTTATATCTTTCTTCAGCTTGTTTTAAATATTCTTCTAACATATTATTACTAATACTATTTTCAACTGCTGAAGTAAGCTCCTGTTTTTCTTGTATAAGTTCTCTGCAATGTTCTTTTAATTTTTTATTTTTTTCTTTTTCTTTGTTATATAAATCTAATAAACATTTTAATGCATATTCTAATGGTTCAATTACAACTGTTTTATTTATACAATCATCAGTACATAAACTTTTTATCTTATCTAAATTTACATTTATTGTTTTAATTATTTCTTCTTCACTCATCTGCTTCTCCTTTTTATAATGCAGGTATTATAATTGCAATTATTACTAATACAGTCATTATGTTACAAAATATCATGAATAATATTGCAAATATAATACCTAAAAATTCTTTATATGGATGTTCTTCTGGTATATAATAATCTTCATCTTTACTCGTCATAATATAAATATAACTTCTCCTCTCTTGATAAAGTTCTCATTCTACCAATGTCTGCAAATTGAGTATAGTTTTTTTCTAACCATCTATTCAATTTTAAAACTTCTTCATTAGTATGTAATCCAAAATCTTTATATATTGGATTTATATCTTTTTCAGTTAC